>Ga0193958_1000017_pt1 | contig 122008 bp, 121 predicted proteins | sample FB_1_MG_FD_140320 | JGI IMG/M metagenome (GOLD analysis project Ga0193958, IMG submission 140320) | Microbial mat bacterial communities from the Broadkill River, Lewes, Delaware, United States - FB_1_MG | ecosystem: Environmental > Aquatic > Freshwater > River > Microbial mats | place: USA... | reverse complement strand
TAAACAGCTCATTTAGATCTAGAAGATCATATTGTACAGGCATAAAAAAATCCGATATCACAAGTGATACCGGATTTTCCAACATGACTGCTGTTAACTCAAATGCTTAAGTGAACAGCATTGTCCCAATGCGGAGGCCTTTTTAATGGGGCTGAACTTAGCTATTAGTGAGTAATAGGGCCGTTCTTAGCAATTAACTCATCAGGGCGAACAACCATCTCGCGGTAAGCATGCCAGCTGGCATAACCAACGATAGGGAAGGCAACGATAAGGCCAAGGAAAGCAGTTGCCATTCCAAGCATCATAATGGTACCGATCATGGCGGCCCAAGTGAACATCTTACGTGGGTTAGTCTTCACAACGCGCAAGCTTGTTGCAGCGGCGGTTACCAAGTCAACATCCCGGTGCATGATCATAGGGATAGAGATAACACTAATCGCGAATGCAAAACTTACGACTACTGCGCCGACTAATAGGAAGAGGGCAAGGAACACAATGCTTGATGGTTCGCTGAGTACTTCAAATAAGTTACCGCGAGAGATATTCAGGTCTTGAAAGAATAACCCGAGTAGCAGGCCAGTTAAACGAGTCCAGACGGTATGTAGGAAGCCAAGCGCGAAGGCAAACGCTAGCAGGGTGCCAGTGTTCTTTCTAAGTGCTGAGATAGCATGGTGAAGTTGTGGCTTTCGGCCAAACTCCATTTCACGCGCCATATCGTATAAGCCGATCGCGGCGAAAGGACCAACAATTACGAAACCAGTGATGGCTCCGAGGATAAAGCTAGGTGATGATGAGGTGAAAAATGCCAGGATAGCACCAATCGCAGCGATCACACCGCCGTACAGTAAGCTAAGGCCCAAGTTATTCTTAAAGTCTTCGAAACCTTTTTCCAGCCAACGCATAGGGGCCTCATTGTCAGCATGATTAATTTTTATGTCTGACAGGGATGTGAAGTCCGCATTTTCTACTGTGGTCATATTGTTCCTCCAATGTGTATATAGAACCTATATCTACTCAGAGCATATCAGAAACTTATAGAGTAGCGGAGTAACTTCGCGCTAAAAAAGCGTAATTTATTGTGTAAAAATTATTGAATAGCGGCGAGCCAAGCACAGGGGGCAATATTGTCTATAATAAGTTCCATATAACTTGTATTGGAATAGAGCCGGGAGACGTTGAAACAGGCATTATGACTTGACCTTACTGTCAACATACGCGACTATACTTCGATTTGCTGTCAGGCTCCACATTCAGCTGCTGAGCCTGTTTCTGAATGGCGTCGTGTCTTCGATGCCTAAGCCGTTTTCGACAGTAATGGCAAAGTTTCTAAGATCTGGGAGTAATTTATAATGGCAGATACCGGAGTGGATAAGAAACGCAGACGTTTTCTTATCGGTGCTACCTCAGCTGTTGGCGCAGTAGGTGTTGGCGCGATAGCAATCCCTTTCATTGGTTCCCTGACTCCTAGTGCACGCGCACTGGCCGCAGGTGCTCCCGTTGAAGTGGATATCTCGAAAATTGAACCTGGTCAGTTAGTGCGAACTATCTGGCGTGGTAAGCCTGTCTGGATTGTTAACCGTACTGATGAGATGCTGGCATCTCTGCCGACGGTTGATCCTAAACTGAAAGATCCAAATTCAGACGTTGTGACCCAGCAGCCTGAATATGCGAAAAACCCGACCCGTGCACGTAAGGAAAAGTACGCCGTAATAGTTGGAATTTGTACGCATTTGGGGTGTTCTCCGACATACCGTCCGGAAGTGGCGCCGGCTGATTTGGGTAGTGATTGGGTGGGTGGTTTCTATTGTCCATGCCATGGCTCACGCTTTGATCTTGCAGGTCGCGTGGTTAAGGGGTCACCAGCTGGAACTAATCTGGTAATACCACCTTACTACTACAAAACTGACACTTTGATCTTGGTTGGTGAAGATGGAGGAGTGGCTTAATGAATGGATTATTAAACTGGATTGATGCGCGATTTCCACTGACAGATACGTGGAACAAGCACATCGCAGAATACTACGCGCCGAAGAACTTTAACTTCTTCTATTTCTTCGGTTCGCTGGCAATGCTGGTTTTGGTATTGCAGATTGTTACGGGTGTATTTTTGACAATGCACTATAAACCAGATGCTGAGTTAGCCTTTGCATCTGTTGAATACATCATGCGTGATGTTCCTGGTGGTTGGTTTATTCGCTATATGCACTCTACGGGTGCTTCGATGTTCTTCATCGTGGTCTATCTGCATATGTTCCGCGGTCTGATATACGGCTCCTTTAAAGGGCCTCGTGAGTTGGTATGGTTGATCGGTATGCTGATTTATCTAGCACTGATGGCTGAAGCATTCATGGGTTATATGTTGCCGTGGGGTCAGATGTCATTCTGGGGTGCGCAGGTAATCATTAACTTGTTTAATACCATCCCATTTATCGGTGATGTCGTATCTACCACTATCCGTGGTGACTTCGTAATCTCCGATCCAACTCTAAACCGTTTCTTTGCATTCCACGTTATTGCGGTGCCATTGATTCTTGTTGGTTTGGTGTTTGTTCATATCGTTGCTTTGCATGCGGTTGGTTCTAATAACCCAGATGGCGTTGAGATCAAAAAGTACAAAGATGAAAATGGTATCCCGTTAGACGGTATTCGTTTCCACCCTTACTACACAGTGAAAGATATTGTGGGTGTGGTTGGTTTCTTGATTGTATTCTTTGCAATTCTATTCTTTATGCCAGAAGGTGGTGGTTACTTCCTTGAGCATGCGAACTTTGAACCTGCGAACCCGCTGAAGACGCCTGAGCACATTGCTCCGGTTTGGTACTTCACACCATTCTACACCGTGCTACGTGCAGTACCTGATCCTTGGTACGGTACTCTGGCGATGTTTGCGGCTATTGCAGTGTTGTTTGTACTGCCTTGGTTGGATAAAAATCCGATTAAATCAATTCGCTACCGCAACATGGCTCACCTGATTAACATTACTTGGTTTGCGGTAACGTTCATCGTGTTGGGTGTACTTGGTGTATTGGTTGTAACAGATGAGTTTCGTGAGTTAGGAACCCGTGCAACACAGATTTACTTCTTGTTCTTTGCGGTGACTTATGTGCACAGTCGCCCACATCAAGCTAACTATGTTATGTGGTTTGTGATTTTGTTGGTGCCAGTGCTGTTGTGGGATTACCTGCGACTGGATCCAAGCTTCACTGAAAATCAGCGTGGCTTGTTCTGGGAAATGATGTTGATTCCGGTTATTTACCTTGCGACAACCCTGTTGTTGCCAAAGTTTGTAGCTAAAGCAAATGCAGAGAAGGACGTTCCAACGAGGGTAACAGGATGAATTTTAAATCATTGAAATTACTATTGGCTGCAGTGGTACTGAGTATTGCTTCTTCACCTACAGTCTATGCAGCTGGTGGTGGTGTTGAGTTGCTAGATGCCAATGTGAACCTCGACAATAAGCTGAGCTTGGCGCGTGGTGCTAAGTTCTATGCGAACTATTGTATGGGCTGTCACTCGCTAAAGTATAGTCGCTACAATCGCGTGGCAGCTGACCTTGGACTGGATGAAGAAACTATCAAGTCGCTTATTTTTACCCGCGATGAAGATAATGAGATCAATAAACCGGGTGCGTTGATGACCAACTCTATTCCGGTTAAAGACTCTGCTCGCTGGTTTGGTACGTCGCCACCAGATTTGACTGTTGTCGCGCGTGCTCGTGGCGGCGGAGACTGGATCTACAGCTACCTGAAAGGCTTTTACCGCGATGAGTCACGCCCTTTGGGCGTTAACAACACGGTATTTGCTAACGTAGGTATGCCTCATGTCTTGGCAGAGTTGCAAGGTATGCAGGAGCTGGAAGAGCACGATGACGGCCATGGCCATGTCACCAAAACATTGAAACTGGTTGAGCCAGGTAAGATGTCTCCGGGTGAATATGATCAGTTGGCACGTGATCTGACTGGCTTCTTGGTTTATGTTGCAGAGCCTGCACAGTTACACCGTACTTTCTATGGTATACTGACGTTGTTATTCCTTTCGGTGTTCTTTGTTATTGCGTATTTCCTTAAGAAAGAGTTCTGGAAGGATATTCATTAAACCAGTTTTACTGTAATATCCCGAGGCTGCCCCGCAAATGAGCGGGGTGGCCTTTTTTTGCTTGTGGTTTTGGGAGAATTTGAATGAGTTCAGTTTCCAATCGTCGGTCTGTAATGACGTTATTTACACTACCGGATTGTCCGGATAGTCATAGAGTCAGGATCGTTTTGGCCGAAAAAGATATCACCGTAGATATCATAGAGATCGATCCGAATAATAAGCCAGAAGATCTTGCGGAATTGAATCCTTACAACACGGCTCCGACCTTAATTGATCGTGATTTAGTGCTGTACGATGCCCGTGTGATCATGGAATATTTGGACGAGCGCTTCCCGCACCCGCCATTGATGCCAGTTGATCCGGTTACTCGTGCCCACTCTCGTTTGGCCTTGTACCGTATTGAAAAAGATTGGTACAGCTTGCTGCGTGATATGGATGGTGATGATTCAGTGAAAGCTGATGAAGCTCGCCGTATTTTGCGTGAAGGCGTATTATCTGCTGTTGATGTATTTGCCATCAAGCCATACTTCTTAAGCACTGAATTTTCATTGGTCGATTGCACAATCGCTCCGGTACTATGGCGCTTGCCTAAGTATGGAATTGATTTGCCTGCCAACGATGTAAAACCGTTGATGCGCTATATGGACCGCGTGTTCTCACGTGAAATGTTCCAGTTCTCATTAACTGAAGCGGAAAAATCGATACGCCCATGATGACTTCGAACCGTCCTTATCTGATGCGAGCTATTTTCGAGTGGATTATCGATAATGGCCTCACTCCTCACGTATTAATTGATGCCGAAGTACCTGAAGTTCAGGTGCCACGCCAATACGTGGATGAGGGCCGTATTATCCTGAATATCTCACCGAGCGCTGTTCAGAATTTCTCGATTGATAATCAGTGGCTTAGCTTTAATGCGCGCTTTGGTGGAAAGCCTTTTGAGATTTTCGCACCGATTCACGCCATTCGTGCGGTCTATGCTGCAGAAAATAGTGAAGGCATGATGTTTGAGCCGATGCCTGAGTCTGAAGTTGAGCCACCGACCGAGCCGGACCCAGACCCTGAGCCACCAAAGCCCAGCTCTCGTCCTTCATTACGCGTCGTAAAATGATTGTTTCACTGATTGCCGCTTTAGCGGAAAAAAGAGTGATTGGATTAGACGGTAAGATGCCTTGGCACTTGCCGGCTGATCTGGCCTACTTTAAGCGCAGTACGATGGGGTGTCCAGTGATTATGGGCCGTAAGACTTTTGAGTCTATCGGTAAGCCATTGCCCGGTCGTCGCAATATTGTGTTGAGCCGTAATCGTGAATTAGTACTGCCTGGCTGTGATGTGTTTGCCAATATTCATGCTGCCTTAGATGATGTTGATAATGAAAACGCAGCTGAAGTATTCATTATTGGTGGGCAGCAGCTTTATGAGCAAGCATTGCCAATGGCGGATAAGTTATACCTCACCCACATTGATGCCAAATTCGAGGGAGATACCTTTTTTCCCGACTATACTGAATTGAAATGGCAGCAAGTGAGTGTTGAGAAGCATTCGGCCGATGAGAAAAATCCATGGCCTTACCGATTCGAGCAGCTTGAGAGAGCCGGCAATCATTAATCATTAAATCTTCTGAGCCTATGACGACATTACTGATCTGCAATGCACAGATAGTGAATGAAGGCGTGATTCGCGAGGTGGATGTATTTATCCAAGATGGCCGTATTCAACGAATCGCGCCTGACCTGAGTCACCTTCCTTCTGACGAATTTATTGACGCTGCCGGCAAACATCTGATGCCGGGAATGATCGACAATCATTTTGTAACCGCCAATACCTCACTCGAACACCTCCAACAAGAAAGCCGTGCTGCGCTAGCGGGTGGTATTACTTCTGTCATGCTGATGCCTGCGTTATCTGAGCCATTTACCGAGGCCGCGCAGATTCAACGCTTTCAGGACCAGGCAGCGGGTCAATTGGTGGTAAATACTTCTTTCTACCTGCCGGTTAGTAACTCCAATTTAAAAGAGCTATCGCAGCTAGAGTTGCCGGCCTGTTGTGGTGCTTTGGTTAATATGTCGACGCCAGACGATGCTTATCGTATCGATAACCTTGAGTACCTTGAGGAAGTGTTGCTGGCATCTCCAGTGCTAGTCAATGTGCATGCTGAAGATGCGCCGACGGTATTGGCCAATGAAGAAAGTTATCGTCAAATTTATGGGGATGATATTCCCTTTAATTTACATCACAAAATTCATAGTGAGGATGCTTGCTTGCTGGCGGCAGGCCATGTGCTGGAATTGGCGAGTAAAAATCATTGCCGGGTACACTTACTCAACTTGTCCTCCGCTGCTGAAGTAGATTTGTTGGAGCGCGAAAAGAGCGATCAGAAGCTTATTTCCTCGGATGTATGCAGCCACTTTCTGAGCTTTTCGGAAGCTGACTATGCGGCAAAGGGCTCTTTGCTTAAGTATGAGCCTGCCATTAAGACGGATGTCGATCGTGCGGCGCTGATGCAGGGGCTGCTGGATGGCAATATTGATCATATTAGCAGTGGTCATACGCCTTGGTCGTGGGATGAAAAGCAGGGCATGTATTTTGATGTGCCATCAGGCTTACCTCAGGCGCAGTTTGTATTGCCATCAATTCTTGAGCATTACCAAGATCAGATTTTTAGCCTAGAGTTGATTGTTGAGAAAACCAGTCACTCCGTTGCGGAAAATTATGGATTGATTGATCGTGGCTATATCCGTGAAGGCTATTGGGCTGATTTGGTGCTGGTAGACTTGCAGGATTCTTTTATCGCTCGCAACGAAGATGTGATCTCTGAAGCCGGCTGGACCATTTTCAATGGGAATGAGTTTCGCTCGTCGGTTGTGTGTAGCATTGTTAACGGACAAGTGGTCTGGAAAAAAGGGCAGCCTATCGACGCTCCCGCTACTGGAAAACTCATCGAGTTTTACCAAAAAAACCTTCATTTAACTTAGTTTTTCAAATAGTTAGCACTTCACTTTTTTCAGTGCTTAATTAGTGGCCTGATAGGAGGTACTTTCCCTAAAGGTGCCTGAGTCGTTACAATTGTCCGAAATTAATAGAAGTTTTCGGGCTGTTTCTCACTGAAATACCACCGATGCTTAATACTTTGCCGTATATAAAAACAATAGAGGCTGCCGTATCTAATGCATGTGTCACGGACAGAAAAAGGCTTCAGTCTTATAGAAATGTTAGTTGCCGTACTGATTGTCAGTATCGGTTTACTAGGCGTTGCAGGAATGCAGCTGGTTGGCCTTAAAGGTAATCAGCAATCCTATTCTAAAAATAAAGCCGCTCATCATATCCAATCTTTGCTAGAGCGTTTACGCGCCAATCCGCAAGGTGTGATTGCAACCAATTACGTTTTTGATAGTAATCTGCTTAACTGTAATGCGGCACCTGCGGCTGACTGCAGTGCGACGACAGCTAATTGCAGCTCTGAACAGTTGGCAAATTATGATTTATTCAGTGCTTATTGTGGCAGTGTTGGTACGTCGCCAGGTGGCATGAATGCTGACTTGAGTAATAGTCGTTTGCGAGTGAGTTGCGCCACGACCTGTCGTGAAGGCGTCACGCTGCAGCTTGACTGGGAAGAACAGACGCTAGGCGATGAGGAAGGCGGAGCAAGTGTTTCCGACCGTACGATGACCATTAATACGCTCATTGGAGAATGATATGATGCGATCTCCTAAACGCCAAGCGGGCCTATCTTTACTTGAGCTGATGGTCGCAATGATTATCGGTCTGTTTATTATTGTCGGTATTTCATCTGTTTATCTAGGCAACAAGCGTTCCAATATTACTACCAATGAGTTATCCCTCTTGCAGGATAATGGACGAGCCATATTGGAGCAGCTGACGGAAGTTATTCAGCATACTGGCTACTCCTCAACATCAGCAGCGCCGACTAGTGAAGTATTTATCACGTCAGCAGTGGCTAATTCATCATGCAGTGACGGTAGTGATAATGTGCTGGATACCAGTATGTTCTCGCCGATGGCCAATAATACGGCTTATGGCGACACGGTTGGTGTGATCTATTTGGGTGATGATCTGCTTAATACTGACTGTGGTGCAGTTCAGTTACCTGCTAGCTGTCGTATGGGTAGCGGTGCAACCAGTGCAGCGGCAAGAATTTATAACTATTTTTATGTTGCCCCAGACGCTGCGGGTGTTCCTGAGCTACGGTGTAGCGGTTCACGAAATACGGCGGCTCAGACAATTGCTCAAGGTGTTGAAAACCTTCAGCTCACTTATGGCGAGGATAACAATGCCGATGGTACGCCGGATCGTTATGTAAGCTCCGCCAATGTGACCAGCTGGGGTAGTGTGGTGAGCGTTAATATTGCAGTACTCGTCCGTTCTCTACGTCCAATTGCTGTGGGGAATGAAGCACGTAGTTATCGTTTATCTGAGGATGCGATTATCAATACGAATGATCGCTATCTACGCGCAGTTTTCACTACCACCATTCGCTTGCGCAATGTCACCTTATAGGAGTTATGGATGAGTCAGTTACGTTATCAAGGCAGGGTGCCGGGTTGCAGGCAACAGCGCGGTGTGGTCCTGTTATGGGCCTTAGCGATTTTGTTGATCTTGACAGTGTTAAGTGTCGGTTCGGTAAAACTTGCTAATATCAACACGCAAATTGCCGGCAATAGTATTGCTTCAATGATGGTATTTCAGGGTGTGGAATCGACTCTGAGCCGTACGGCTAATATGAATTATATCAATCAAGCGGCGATCAACACGCCAGGTAGAAATAAAGCGGTACCTGCGGCCGATCTGCCTAATGAAGCTGTAACCGGTGGTAGCTTGAGCTCAAGTGCGAGTGTTGGTTATGTCGGTTACAGTGCTTGCCCTGCAGTTACTGGTGTTGCTATGTCAACCAGCGCGTCTGCCTCAGCAGGTGGTGTAACTTGCCAGCTATATCAGATTGATGCCGAGTCTCGTTTAAAGGGGACAGGCGCTAAAGCCAAGCATGTCATGGGTGTGGCCGTTTATGTGCCACCATTAAATGCTACGGTTAGTAATTAAAACAGATAGAAATTAAGTCCGGTTTGCGGGCTGCATAATAAAAACAAACAGGAAGACAGTAATGTATTATCAAAGAGCCTTGAAATATGTAAGTTCAATGTTGCTTGCGATGACTGGTGTATTGCTCATGGGAGGAGCGTTTGCGGAAGATATTGAAATATTTTCTGATGAAATACCTCCCAGTAAGCCAAATATCCTGTTTTTGCTCGACCAGTCCGGCAGTATGAATACTCAGATTGGCTCGGGCCCTGATACACGAATCTCATCATTGAGTGCGGCTTTTAATGCCGTGGTGTCTGATCCTGATATCAAGGATTTAAGTATTGGTCTGATGGGCTTTAGTAATCAGACGACTGTCTCTTATAGTCACTCAAGTGGTTATAACCCAAATAGTTATGGTACTAACCCTTACCCGCATGGTGTTTCGTTTCCAATTTCACCGATTGACGATGAAGCTATGCCCATAATGTTATCTAACCTGTTGCCGACTCTGATGGATGATGGCTCAACTATTGGTTATTTCGATCTGGATCAAGATAACTTACCAAATCCTGCTACTGGTCAAGTTGTGCGTAATTATTTGCCGCAAATTTTAGCAAGCTGGACCGCGCATGGTTCGACGCCCATTGTTGACGCTTACTACGAGGCAGCTCTGTACTTTCGAGGGGCGCCTCCTGTTTGGGGGGCTGCAAGTCCTGAAAAAATTCAGGCGGCTCACCCCTCGTCGTATCAAGGCACTATCATTTCTGAGCTGAGTCAAACGTTGACTGGGAATACTCGTACTTGTAACTCGCCTGACTGTGGGGTCAACTGTACATCAATAATAAGCAGTAGTACTTGTCCTACAGGTGAAGCGAGTTGTTATTTGGGTACCAATTGCACAACCACTACTCAGGACTGGTCCTATAGCTGTAATGAGGCTACAGAAGCTGAATGTCTGGCTTCAAACCCCTCCTATAGCAGTTGTTCAGAGGTTAGCTATGAGAGTTGTTCTAATAGTTGCAGTAGTGGAAAGTATCACCCCGAGAGTGGCGAGTGCTTGGGTACGACGATCAGCAGCTGTAATACCAATAGCTATTTCAATTGCATCATACCAACGGACGTTACTAGCTGTGACCGCAGCAAGTATCAGTGTGATGAGGTGGTTAATAATGCTTCGATCGTACCGAATGCAACCTATGTTTCACCAATTACTAATCAATGCCAAAGTAATGCCATTGTTTTGTTGAGTGATGGTCAGCCATTTGTCAAAAATGATTCTGACACAGATGCTACGAGAACCGCTGTAAAATCTCTAATTGGAAGAACGGTTGACTGCTCGTCTATTGCAGGTCAGGTACTACCGGAAACCGGAGCTAATTCATTAGCTGACGGTCGCTGCGGCCCCGAGCTTGCTGAGTTTTTAGCAACCATGGATCAAAGTGATTCTGTTGATGGTGATAATGTCATTAATACTTACACGGTTGGTTTTGGCGTTGAGAGCAATCCAGAGGCTGAGAATTACTTGAAAAGTCTGGCAGTTAACGGTGGTGGAACCTATTTCCCTGCTTCTGGTACAGACAGTTTGATTACAGCCTTTAAATCAATTATTGAAAGTGTCACCGCTACAGCAAGAAGCTTTGCTGCGCCAGTTTACACTGTCGATACTGATTCCTTGCTGGCACATAGCAATGACATTTACCTGCCACTGTTTGAAAACAGTAGCCTTCCAGGTTGGAAAGGTAATATTAAAAAGTTTAAGTTAAATGCAGCCGGTGAAATTATTGATAGAACGGGCGCTTTAGCAATTGATGGTCAAGGTGTTCTGAAAGCCGCCGCAGTTGATTTCTGGACTGAGACGACTTCAGTAGATGTTGATTCCAACCCAGTTACTTCAGGCGGCTTTGCGAATCGTATTGATCCTGCTTCTCGAAATCTACTGACGGAAAATACCACTGGTTTGGTTGCCTTAAATGCTTCCAATGTGAGCAAGGCTCAGCTGGGCGATTCGGGCATGGCAGATGCTTACCAGAATCAGCTTATTTCTTACATTCAAGGTTATGAGGCGGATGGTGTAACCGCACGTGGTGAGATGGGGGACATTCTCCACAGTAAGCCAACGGTTGTGTCATACACCAATCAGCAGGTGTTGTTCTTTGGTACTAACGAAGGCTATTTGCATGCAATTGATGCTAGTGACAGCAGTGTTGCTGGCGCAGGTGGCACCGAAAAGTTTGCCTATATGCCAAGTTCGCTATTAAAAAATATTGATGGTTTATTGAAGAACACTGAACTAACCGGTCCTCTTAAGCGCATTTATGGCGTCGATGGAACAATAACTGTTTGGGTGAATGACAAAAACAAAAACGGCAAGGTAGATACTGCCGACGGTGATACGGCCTACTTATACTTTGGTCTGCGCCGGGGGGGAAATGCCTACTATGCACTCAATATCTCTAATCCTGATAATCCTAGTTTGCTGTGGAAAATTGAAAATACGGGTGACTTTAGCCAGTTAGGTGAGAGTTGGTCAAAGCCAGTACTTGGCAAGCTGCGTTACAAGAAATCTGGAAGTGTTGTGCTGGATGACGTTCTAGTATTCGGCGGTGGATATGACAACCGTGTAGATGAAGAGACTTTATCGGCTCGTACGGCACTGTCTACTACCAAAGGAAATGGTGTGTATATCGTAAATGCTACTACTGGTGCTCTGATTTGGTCCTACACTGGTGGTAATTTACAGCATAGCGTACCGGGTAATATTCGTGTATTGGATATGGATAATAACGGTTCGATTGATCGTCTTTACTTCGGTGATACCGGAGGTAATATCTGGCGTGCAGATCTAAACGCTGATGATGTTGATAGTGATGCCAGCTTGTATGATGTAACTAATGATGCACGAGTTAGTAAACTTGCTAGTCTTGGCGGTGCAGGGTCAGATTATAGAAAGTTTTTCTATGAGCCTGATGTAGCCTTCTTCAAGCATAACGGTCGCTATGTCTTGGTGTTGTCGATAGGTAGTGGCTATCGCTCTCATCCAATGAATACCAGTATCAGTGATCGCTTCTATGTTTTGTATGATGAAAACGTGCTGAATATTCCGGAAACTGCGCCTGCAGCACTGACAGATTCCGATCTTATCTCTTCGGTTACATTGGCAGGTAACGACTTCCTCACTACAACGCATAAAGGTTGGTATAAAGACTTAACCGTAGGGCATGGTGAAAAGGTGTTGGCTTCGGCAGTAACATTCCTGAATAAGATCATTTTCACAACGTTTACTAAGACTGATGCCGTGACATCAACAGGGGTAGGAGATAGTTGTACCAGCCTGACATCAACACAAACACAGGCCTACGTCTTAGATCTGATGACAGCGTCGCCAACGGTAGATCTGGATGATGATGGCATTGTGACTGCTGCTGATGAATATGCAGTAATTTCACACGGCGATATTTTGGACTCGCCACAGCTGGTCTTTAATGAGCCAAGTAACTGTACAACTGAAGGCTGTAATCAATATGTTGATATCCGTGTCGGAAAAAGCCTGCTGCCATTAGTGGATGAAAATACCGTCGATGGCAATGTTGACCTAGGTGATTTCTTGCCTAAGGTCTACTGGGTAAATGAATAATAATAAAAAAGGTGATAGCGTGTTTAGTCGACAAAAAGATCAAGGTTTTACACTGATAGAATTGATGATTACGGTGGCGATACTGGGAATTCTCAGTGCCATAACCGTGCCGTCCTATATGGCTTATGTTCAGAAGAGTAAACGAACAGATGCGAAGGTGGAGCTACTAAAAGTTGCTCAGCTTCAGGAGAGTTATTACGTTCAAAATCTGAGCTATGCAAAGCAGTTGAATGGTACTTCTGCCAGTGGTGGTTTAAGTATGAGTGCTGCAACACTAACGACCGAGAATGGCTATTACAGCGTTACCATGTCAGCAACTGATAGTGGCGGCGGGACCTGTGCCGGTAACAATACTGACCCTTGTGTTAGCTATGCGATCAAGGCGGTGCCGAAATCAACGGGCGGACAGGCTAGTGATTCGTCCTGTCAGGAGTTTCTGATTACAAATACCGGAGCCCGATTTGCAAAAAGCAGTACTGATAGTGCTTACACTAATGCATCCAGAGATACCTGCTGGAAATAAGTCTGTATTGAGTGTTTAGTTTGAAGGGGGGTGGCCGATATTGATTCGGTCATTTCCCGCAAGATCGCTTAGGCAGGAAATATTCCGGTAATTGTGGTGTTGAAGTAGTGATGAAACAGCCATACCCTGATCATAACCATGCTCCAGCATTAGCCAGCCATTTTGGCTAAGGTAGGGAATAGCCGCTTGGATAATTGCTTTTAGGTCAGCTAAACCTTTATCAGGAGCGGTTAGCGCAGTCAGCGGCTCATGGCGAATGCCAGTACCTAAGTGTGCGTCTTCCGGATCAATGTACGGCGGGTTGGATATGATTAAGTTGTACTGCGTGGCCTCTACAGCATTAAACCAATCTGAGCGTAAAAAGCTGATGTTGTTAATACCGAGTGACTGCTGGTTTTCTTCTGCAATCTCTAGGGCTGCTGCTGAGAGGTCAGTAGCAACAATAATCGCATCAGGTCTTTCGGTTGCCAAGGCAAGCGAAATGGCCCCAGAACCAGTTCCCAGTTCCAATATTTTCGGTGCTTCAATACCTTGAAGTTTCTCTAATGCTGTCTCTACTAGTAGCTCAGTATCGCCTCGCGGAATTAATACATCCGGCGACACTTTCAGTTTTAACGACCAAAACTCCTGATAGCCAACACTGTAAGCGACTGGGTAATGCTCTATGCGTTGTACCAGCATCTCCTCAAAGTGCGTAACCTGAATGGCTGAAGGTTCGACTTCTGGCCAGGCATATAAATAGCTGCGATCTTTCTGAAGGGCGTGCGCGAGTAACATCTCTGCATCTAAACGAGCGGATGAGCTACTGTCTTTGAGTGTTTCGGTTGCTGATTGCAGCAGAGCATCGATGCGCACGCAGATTAACCCTGAGCTGCCATTGCCGCCAATTGATCAGCCTGATATTCGCTGATTAAAGGATCGATGACTGAGTCCAACGCGCCAGCAATAACTTCATCCAGCTTATAGAGTGTCAAATTAATTCGGTGATCAGTCACTCGGCTTTGAGGGTAGTTATAGGTACGGATACGCTCTGAACGATCACCACTACCGACCAAGCTACGACGAGCCTCTGCCTGCTCTGCATCCTGAACTTTGCGTTCGCCTTCTAAAATACGAGATTGTAGTAAGGACATAGCACGAGCACGGTTCTTATGTTGCGAACGCTCATCCTGACATTCAACCACGATGCCAGTCGGTAGGTGGGTAATTCGAATGGCAGAATCCGTTTTGTTAACGTGCTGACCACCCGCGCCGGAGGCTCTGAATGTATCAACCCGAATATCGCCACTTTTAATTTCACGCGCGCTAACGGCATCAACTTCTGGCAATACTGCCACGGTAGCTGCAGAGGTATGTACGCGGCCTTGAGACTCGGTCTCTGGTACTCGTTGCACTCGATGAGCGCCTGATTCAAATTTCAGTCGGGAGTAAGCGCCATTGCCAATAATACGGATGACTGCTTCTTTATAACCGCCGTGCTCGCCTTGGTTTTGGCTGATGATTTCAGTTTGCCAGCCTCGGATTTCGGCATAACGTGTATACATGCGGAAAAGGTCGCCAGCAAAAATTGCAGCCTCATCACCTCCCGTGCCTGCACGGACTTCCAGGAAGATATTGCTGTCATCGTTCGGGTCTTTAGGCAGCAGGAGTAATTGCAAAGAGGTTTCAATTTCTTCTAGCGCATCATTAGCAATTTGCAGTTCTTCTTGTGCCATTTCGCGCATTTCGGGATCATCCAGCATTTCTTTCGCTGTTTTTTGATCATCGATCGTTCTTAGGTAGCGCTCATATTCAGCGACAACCGGTTCAAGCTGGCTGTATTCCATGGATAACTTACGAAACCTATCCTGATCAGAAATAATCTCGTTTTCAGAGAGCAAAATTGCAATCTCAGCATAACGTTCGCTGAGGTTTTCAAGTTTATTCAGAATTGATGGTTTCACAGTTAGTCTTCTTTGAATTCAGAGGCTGGGTCATCTAAGCCCAGTATATTGCTTGCAGCACTTAGTAGCTCGATATCACCGGCATGTGCCGCGTGATTCATCGCTTGTGTCGGTAGGTGACCCAGCTTATTAGTGAGTCTATGCGCCAGAAATTGTAGCGCTTCCTCCGGCGATTTGCCATTTTTCAATCGTTGCAGTGCTTTTTTCAAGGTATCTTGCTTGGTTTCTTCGAGCTGTTGTCGGTATTGTTTGATCAGCTCGATTTGCTGTTGAGCGTTAAGCCAGCGATTAAAATTATTGGTTTCTTCGCTGATCATTATTTCCGCTTTATCAGCAGCGCGTCGTCTGGCATCAATGTTTTGATCAACGACTGACTTCAGATCATCGACGGTATACAAGTACACATCATTAAGATCGCCCACTTCCGCTTCGATATCGCGAGGAACGGCAATATCGACCATAAAAATAGGATTGTGCTTGCGCTGTTTAAGTGCTTTTTCGACGCTACCTTTACCAATCACAGGGATCGGAGAGGCAGTTGAGGAGATGACAATATCCGCAAATTGCAGGTAGTTACCGATATCAGAAAGCCCGATGCACTCTGCATCAAGCGTCATTGCAAGTGTCTTTGCGTTCTCCAAGCTGCGGTTGGCAATGATAACGCGTTTAATGCCTGCGCCTCGTAAATGCCTGCCGACTAATTCGATTGTTTCACCGGCACCAATCAGTAAAGCGGTTTGTTTGTTCAGGTCACCGAAAATTTGGCGTGCTAAACTAACTGCCGCATACGCGACTGAGACAGGGTTTGAACCGATATCAGTTTCTGTACGCACTCGCTTTGCTGCGAGAAATGCATGTTGCATCAAGCGTGTTAGTTTACTGCCAGTTGCTTTGTGGTCGCTGGCAGCTTTGAGTGCATCTTTTAGTTGGCCCAGAATTTGTGGTTCACCGAGTACCATGGAGTCGAGGCCACTGGCAACCCGAAAGGTATGGCGGATAGCATCGGAATCTGAGAGTTGGTAAACGTAGGGGCGCAGTTGTTTTTTATCGATGTTGTGCTGTTCCGCATACCAGTCGGTGAGTGACTCAGCTGAGGTATCATCCTGAACACTAGCATAGACTTCAGTGCGGTTGCAGGTGGAGAGGATTAGCTTTTCATCAAAGATAGCCAAATCTGCACTAAGCGTGTCGTTTAATTGTTGATCGGAAAACGCAACTTTCTCGCGAATTGAGATAGGCGCAGTTTTATGGTTTATTCCAATAACAACAATCGACATACTAGTAGTATTTATTGCAAATTTTCAGGAGGTAGATTCTCTGTCAGGCGTTAACGGAATACAAGAAGACTTTGTTATAAGGCTGTTTATTCCGTTCCGGTTAGCAGCTTTTTTCACCACTTCATGCAATGCGGCTGGTTTTATAATAGGCTTTAAGGTAGAAACATGAGAATTACAAATCGAACCCCCGGATGTTAGAGTGATGGTAATGAAGAAAAAATTTCTCGTCCGCAATCTGTCCCTGTCGATAGTGCTTGGCATCCTGTCTTCATTAGTAGCGTGCAAAGATTCAGAGCACCCGCTGATTGCAAATACGCAGGCCGAAGAGGTCGTTGCGGCTGTACAGGTCGGCGAATCAGCGTCTCCCAGTGAAAAAATGTATCACACGATGGTTGCGGAAATGTATCGTCTACAGGGCGATGATGTCAGTGCAACCATGCACTTTGCTGAAGTGCTGACCGGCAATACAGATGAAGCTCTGGCCCGAGTTGCCACTGAAACCGCCGCGCAAACAGAATATACCAAACAGGCAATCTTTAGTGCTAAGCAATGGGTCAGCTTAGGCGGCGCAGAAGTTGAAGCGCGTCAATATCTGGCACTACTCTTATTAAGAGATGAACAATACACAGAAGCAGCAGAGCAGCTGAATAATATTCACGAGTTGATCACTGCAGGTGAGCACGATGGCTTAAGCTTTCTGACATCACTGATTTCGCTTGAGTCTCATAAGGGTAAGGCATTCCAAGCGTTTGAAACTTACGTGAAGTTTTACAATGACACACCATCTGCACACCTGAAGCTCGCGGATTTATCCTTCGAAAACCAAGATTATCAAGGCACTTTGCAGCGTTTGAAAGCTTTAGGTAGCGACGAATTGAGCGCCGAAGAGCAGAGTCACGCTAAAGTTCTGGAAAGTAAAACACTCTATAAGCTGGGTAATTACAAGCAAGCTGTTGCAGCGATGCAGCAGTTGACCGAGCAGTCGGGCGTTTCGGATGTGGTGCGCTTAGAGTTTGCGCGCCTATTAATGATGAATGACGATGAAGCCGGTGCGATTAATCAGTTAGAAGCAATTCATCAGAATTCGCCAGAAAACTTTGAAGTGCTGAAATCATTGGTGGCGATGCATATTGCCAATGACCAATTTGTTCAAGCGGAAAAGCATGCACAGCGTTTGATGGAAGATCCTGATTATCAAAGCTTGGCGCATCACTTTTTGGCAGAAATCTATGAAAGTCGCCATGATATGGATGCGGCATTACGTGAGTATGGTGCGGTAGAGCAGGGTGAGTTTTATAGCAGTGCGCAGCGCCGTATTTCAGAGCTATTAGTTGAGCAATACAGTTTAGATGTTGCAAAAGACTGGTTGGCTTCGCAAAGAAATGTCGTTGAAACGGCTGATCAGGCATTCTTATTTTGGCGTTTGGAAGCTGAACTCTTAGCTAAATACAAAGATTATGCATCGTCGGTACTGGCTTATGAGAAGGCTTATCGCATTATCCCCGGCAACATTCAGCTTAACTATGAATACGCCGTAGTGACTCAGCACTTGGGTAATGTCGATAGAGCAGAACAATTACTCACTGGCATTATTCAGGTTGATCTGAAGCATGCGGATGCTTTGAATGCGCTGGGCTTTATGTTGCTTGAAAAAACAGATCGCCTGACCGAGGCAGCCGGCTATATTCAAAAAGCACATGACCTTCGCCCGAATGACCCCTCAATTAAGGACAGTTTAGGTTGGCTTTACTTCCGACAAGGCAAAGTGGCCGATGCTGCTGCGCTGCTACTTAATGCGTATTCTGAAACTGAAGACCCTGAGATAGCGAGTCACCTGATTGAAGTATTACTGACTCAGGGGCAACAGCAGGAGGCTCGTGAATTGCTGGCAAGGATGATCCAGCAATATCCGGAAGATCCTTCGCTTAAGTCGGTGCAGAAAAAAATTATCGATATATAATGCGAGCAGTGACCTCGTCACCAACATTATTAAAATAACCACGGAAGGCAATACGCTATGAATCAATTCAATAAACTAGTGTTAGCAGCACTAGTAGGTACTGTACTGGCTGGCTGTTCGGCTCAGCGCGCCAATCAGGCACCGTCCTCAGTTATCAGCAAACCAACTCCGACCAAGCCCGTTGCGAACCCTTGGGAGCGACGTCAGCAGACCATGAATGCCATGCAGTCTTGGGATATGAGTGGTCGTGCAGCGCTACGCTTTAAAGGTGACGGCTGGACGTTTGGTCTGAACTGGCAGCAGAAGAATAAGCAGCAGTATGTATTACAGATTCAAAACCCAATTACCGGAACGTTAGTCGCAGTACTTGAGCAAAGTCCAGGTAAAGCGGTATTGAAGTCTCAAGGCAAAGTACATAACGGAACTGATGCTGAGCGCCTCCTTGAGCAGCAGTTGCGAGTGAAGATGCCAGTGAATGGTATGCCGTACTGGATTCGTGGTGTGATGGCCCCGCAGTACCCTGTAGGCCAAGTTAAGCTGGATGCACAAGGTCGCCCAACACAGATTACGCAAGCCGGCTGGGTTATTGATTATGATAACTATGACGGCAATGACTTTGCGGCACTACCAGGTAAGGTCAATATCGCGCGAACCCAAGATCAGGTGAACGTAAGAGTATTACCTAGAAACTGGAAAATTCGTTAAGTATGATTTGGACGTTACCGGCACCCGCTAAGTTAAACTTGTTTCTGCACATTACAGGTGTGCGTGATGATGGTTATCATAATCTGCAAACGATTTTTCAATTGCTGGATTATTCGGATGAGGTGACGTTGTTACGCCGTGATGATGGTGTGATTCGACGTACGGAGGGCTTGGCAGAGGTTGAGCCCTCCGATGATTTGATTGTGAAGGCTGCTCAGGCCCTTAAACACTATACTGGCACTGCTCATGGTGCAGATGTCGGTGTTATTAAGCGGTTGCCAGTTGGTGGAGGTATCGGAGGAGGTAGTTCCGATGCGGCGACAACCTTACTTGGATTAAATGCCTTGTGGGAATGTCATCTCTCTACAGACGAGCTTTTAGGTATAGCCGTTACATTAGGCGCTGATGTTCCTGTGTTCGTAGCAGGTCATAGCGCATGGGCAGAGGGTATTGGTGAGCAGTTAACGCCAATGGACTTACCTGAGATTTGGTTTTTGGTGCTGCACCCCGGAGTTTTTGTATCAACAGCAAAACTTTTTTCATCAGAAGTGTTGACAAGAAACAAGAGCATCCTTAAAATGCGCGACTTCACTGACACAGACATCGAAAACATCTTCGAAGTTATCGTCAGAGAACAGCATCCTGAAGTGGATTTGTCGTTAAGTTGGTTGAGCCAATTTTCGACAGCTAGAATGACTGGAACCGGTAGTTGTATTTTTGCAGGTTTTGATTCTTTTGAGGAAGCTGAAAAAGTATTGAAAGATGTGCCAAGTAAGTGGAAGGGTTTTGTTGCTAGAGCAATAAATACTTCTCCAGTATTCGAAGCAATTAATCAGTACAGTAAAAGTTAAATAGTTTTATCTGATGGGTCGTCGCCAAGTGGTAAGGCACCGGGTTTTGATCTCGGCATTCGTAGGTTCGAACCCTACCGACCCAGCCATTAATTCCGATTAAAAGTCTGCTATATGCAGACTTTTTGTCATTTAGGAAGAGACTAATCATGTCCGAGATTAACAGGATGATGATTTTCGCAGGTAACGCGAATCCCCAGTTGGCACAAGAAGTTTCAGATTGTGTTGGCGTACCTCTAGGCCGAATGTTATTAGGCCAATTCAGCGACGGCGAAGTTCATGCCGAAATCCTCGAGAATGTCCGCGGTCAAGATGTATTCGTGATCCAGCCTACATGCGCACCTACCAACGATCACCTAATGGAGCTGTTAATTATTGTTGACGCTTTATATCGTGCATCAGCAGGTCGTATCACAGCAGTAATCCCATACTACGGTTACGCCAGACAAGATCGCCGAGTGCGTTCACGTCGCGTACCGATCTCCGCTAAGTTAGTGGCAGACATGCTGGCTACCAGCCATGTCGATCGCGTACTAACTATTGATCTTCACTCTGATCAGATTCAAGGCTTCTTCGACCTACCAGTAGATAATATCTATGCTTCTGGTGTGCTGCGCGAAGATATCCTGAGCAAGAACTACGACAACCTGATGGTGGTTTCACCGGATGTTGGTGGTGTAGTTCGTGCTCGTGCTTTGTCAAAGTCTGTGGGGGATGTGGATCTGGCAATCATTGATAAGCGTCGTCCTGAGCCTAACGTTTCTGCCGTGATGAATATCATTGGTGACGTAAAGGGCAAGACTTGCGTATTGATTGATGACCTTGCGGATACTGCAGGCACATTGTGTCACGCAGCCGCTGCTCTGAAAGAGAAGGGCGCTGCTAAAGTAGTTGCTTATGCAACGCATGCTGTGTTCTCTGGTCCTGCGGTGAAAAATATCAATGGTTCTATGCTGGATGAGGTGGTTGTAACTAACTCAATTCCTTTGTCAGCAGAAGCTCAGCAATGCAGCAAAATCAGGCAGCTTTCCGTTGCGAAAGTACTGGCTGATACCATGCAGCATATCAATCTTGACCAGTCGGTCAGTGATTTGTTCGGCGAGCAAGAATAATTTTATCGGGCGGTTGGAATTTGGTCGCGAATCCAGCCGCTTTTACTATCTAGACCCAATTAAGGGTCGACTTTGTTACTTGGAGTAACTCATGGCTAATACATATACTTTGGAAGCAGAAGTGCGTACGGATGAAGGCAAAGGTGCGAGCCGCCGCCTACGTCGCACTGGCAAAATCCCTGCGATTTTGTACGGTGGATCTGGTGAGCCAGTATCCCTAAACCTGAAAGAGAACCAGTTGGTTCGTCACCTTCAGGAAGAGCTGTTCTATTCTTCACTGATCACTTTGAATGTTGATGGCAAGCCAGAGACAGTTGTTCTGCGTGACCTGCAACGTCACCCAGCACGCCCGGTTATTCTGCATGCTGACTTACAGCGCGTTAACGCTGATGAGAAGATCAAAGTTGTTGTTCAGTTGCACTTCTCTAATGAAGAGAATGCATACGGCGTTAAGACGGAAGGTGGTACTGTATTCCGTGCAATGATGGACTTGGAAGTAATCTGCTTGCCAAAAGACATCCCTGAATTCGTTGAAGCTGACTTGGTTGATCTGAAGAAAGGTGAGTCTCTGCATATTTCTGACCTGAAGCTGCCAGAAGGCGTTGAGTCTGTTCAGTTGGCACACGGCGAAGATCACGATTTGGCCATTGCTACAATTCACTAAAAAATTACAGGGTGCTTATTGATGACTAGTTCAGGCATTAAACTGATCACTGGTCTGGGTAACCCCGGTATGAAGTATGACAAAACCCGGCACAATGCCGGGTTTTGGTTTGTCGACGAATTAGCCCGACGCTATGGTGGGACTTTCAAAACAGAAAGTCGCTTTTCGGGAGAATGCTGCAAAGTCGATATTGCCGGTATGCCGGTTTGGCTGCTCAAGCCGACGACATTTATGAATCGCAGTGGTTTGTCTGCGAAGCAATTAATGTCTTTCTTCAAGTTTTCTCCTGCTGATGTTTTAATTGCACACGATGAGTTGGATATCGCGCCGGGTGCATTGCGCCTGAAGTTTGGCGGTGGCCATGGTGGGCATAATGGCTTGCGTGATTTGCATGCGCAGCTTGGGGCGGACTATTGGCGGCTAAGAATTGGCATAGGTCATCCCGGGGATCGGAATAAAGTGGTCGACTATGTGTTGTCACGTCCGACTCAGAATGAAGAAATTGAGATTATGCGCAGCATTGATTTGGCTTGCGATGAAATAGAGCGGATTGTTCAGGGCGATATGCAAATCGTTATGAATACGCTGCACAGTAAATAGTTAAGGTAACTATCATGGGTTTTAAGTGTGGAATTGTAGGTTTGCCAAACGTCGGTAAATCGACTCTGTTTAATGCGCTGACAAAAGCAGGCATTCAGGCAGAAAATTATCCGTTTTGTACGATCGAGCCAAACGTCGGCATCGTGCCGGTGCCGGACTTACGGTTGCAGGCGTTAGCTGACATTGTTAAGCCGAAAGAGCGTGTCATTCCAACGACCATGGAGTTTGTAGATATTGCAGGTCTGGTTGCCGGCGCTTCTCAAGGTGAAGGCTTGGGGAATAAATTCCTGTCGCATATCCGTGAAACCGATGCTATTGCGCATGTTGTGCGTTGTTTTGATAACGATGACATTATCCATGTAAGTGGAAAAGTTGACCCGCTATCAGATGTTGAGACAATCAATACTGAGCTTGCGCTGGCAGATATGGATTCTGTTGAGCGTGCATTGATTCGTGTGGCTAAGAATACCCGTTCTGGCAATAAGGATGCGGTTGCCCAAAAAGAATTATTAGATCGCCTGTACGAGCATTTGGGTGAAGGTTTGCCGGCAAGAAGTTTCGAGTTGAGTGATGACGAATCCAAGCTGCTTAGAGAAATTCACCTGATCACGATTAAGCCTTTATTGTTTATCGCTAATGTGGATGATGATGGCTTTGAAAATAACCCATACCTTGATGCATTGCGTGAGCTTGCGGATAAAGAGGGGGCTGAATTGGTTGTCGTTTGTGCGGCAATTGAAGAAGAGCTGTCACAGCTGGAAGAAGAAGATCAGAAAGAGTTTTTAGCTGATCTAGGCTTGGAAGAGCCTGGTTTGAACCGTGTGATTCGTGCTGGATACAGCATGCTCAACCTGCAGACGTTCTTTACTGCCGGAGTTAAAGAGGTTCGTGCCTGGACGGTTGCTGTGGGTGCTACAGCGCCACAGGGTGCGGGACGTATCCATACAGACTTCGAGCGTGGCTTTATTCGCGCAGAGGTAGTTGGCTATGATGACTTCATCGCTTGTAAGGGTGAGGCTGGCGCTAAAGATGCTGGAAAATGGCGTCTTGAAGGCAAAGAATACATCATGAAAGAAGGTGACGTGGTTCATTTTAGATTTAATGTATAAATGTAGTTGACAGTGATTTGAGATATCTATATATTTCGCATCCTCGATTATTTGAACGGCTACATAGCTCAGTTGGTTAGAGCACATCACTCATAATGATGGGGTCCCAGGTTCGAATCCCGGTGTAGCCACCACATTCTAAGGCTCGCATTATTTATTTAATGCGGGCCTTTTTTGTATTCTGAGTATGAACTTTTAAACTATCCATATTGCGGGGATGATTTAAAAGTAAATTCATATTATTATGCTTGACCTTTGCAGGCATAGATCCAAGATTTTTAATCCTACCCTAGCCGCAATCCTTTGCATTTATATCGGGAGAGAGCAAGTGGAATTATCCGGAGCCAAGATTTTCGTTGAGAGTCTCAAGGCAGAGGGCGTAGATACCATTTTTGGCTATCCAGGTGGAGCAGTTCTGTTTTTGTATGATGAACTGGATAAAGCCGCTGGTGACATTAATCATATCCTCGTACGTCATGAGCAGGCAGCGATCCATGCTGCAGAAGGCTATGCCAAATCAACTAACAAAGTTGGGGTGGCGATTGTAACGTCTGGTCCGGGTGCAACTAACGCTGTCACCGGTATTGCTGACGCTTATATGGATTCCGTTCCATTGGTGGTATTCACGGGTCAAGTACCTCGTGCACTGATTGGTAATGATGCGTTTCAGGAAGTGGATATCATCGGCATCACACGTCCTTGCGTGAAGCATAACTTCTTGGTTAAGTCGATTGAAGATCTGGCGCCAACGATCAAGAAAGCATTCTACATTGCGAACTCTGGTCGTCCTGGTCCTGTACTCATCGATATTCCAAAAGACATCACTGATGGCGTTGAGAAGTGTGCATTTGAGTACCCTGAGACGGTTAGTATTCGTTCATACAATCCAAACGTTAAGGGTAACCCTAGACAGATTCGTCACGCAGTAGACGCGCTGCTAGAGGCCAAATCACCGATTTTCTATACTGGTGGTGGTGTAATCCTTTCTGGCGGCTCTGAGGAGCTGACAGAGCTGGCTCGCATGCTTAATTACCCTGTTACCAACACACTGATGGGCTTGGGTGCGTTCCCAGCGTCCGATCCGCTGTTTGTTGGCATGTTGGGTATGCACGGTACTTACGAAGCTAATATGGCGATGCATAAGACCGACTTGGTGATTGCCATTGGTTCACGCTTCGATGACCGGGTAACTGGTAATATCGAGAAGTTCTGTCCGAATGCAAAAATCATTCATGTTGATATTGATCCAGCGTCAATCTCTAAAAATGTGAAAGTTGATGTCCCAATCGTTGGCGATGTGAAAAGCGTATTGACTGATCTGTTGGTTGAGCTTAAAAAGCGCGACGAGAAGCCTGATCAGGAAGCAAATGCCCTATGGTGGGATCAGATCAATGAGTGGCGCAAGACAGACTGCCTACACTACGATCAAGGCAAAGAGCTCATCACACCTCAGTATGTCATTGATACGCTCTGGAAGCTGACGCACGGCGATGCTTATGTCTGCTCGGATGTTGGTCAGCATCAAATGTGGGCTGCGCAATACTACCGCTTTGATAAGCCTAACCGTTGGATAAACTCTGGAGGCCTTGGAACGATGGGCTTCGGTTTGCCATCGGCGATGGGTGTGCAATTGGCTCATCCGGATGCGACAGTTGCTTGTATTACCGGTGACGGCAGTATCCAGATGTGTATTCAGGAGCTGGCAGCTTGCCTGCAGTATCAGTTACCACTGAACATTATTTCTTTGAATAATGGTTATCTGGGAATGGTTCGTCAGTGGCAGGAATTCTTCTACCAGAAGCGTTATTCAATGTCTTACATGGAGTCGTTACCTGACTTTGTTAAGTTGGCAGAGGCTTATGGTCATGTTGGCTTGCAGATCAAAGATCCGGCTGATGTTGAAGGTGCTCTGAAAGAAGCCATTGAAAATAAGCAGCGTTTATACTTCCTGGATTTCCTAACTAATCCTGAAGAAAATGTTTATCCGATGATTCCTGCCGGTGCAGGTCAAAATGAAATGATTTTGGTATAAATATGCGACATGTAATTTCAGTTTTAATGGAAAATGAGTCGGGTGCTTTATCTAGAGTTGTCGGTCTGTTTTCAGCTCGTGGCTATAATATTGAGTCTCTCTCTGTTGCTCCGACGGATGATGATAGTCTCTCGCGTTTGACGCTGGTCACTCGTGGCAGTGAGCAAATCATTGAGCAGATCCTGAAGCAGCTGAATAAGCTGATTGAGGTTGTGAAGGTTTCTGATTTGTCTGAGCACAAGTATATTGAGCGTGAAATGATGCTGATTAAAGTGGAAGCAAAGCATGCTGATGCAATCACTTCAATCAAGCAGATCGCAGATATCTTCAGAGGCAAGATTATTGACCTGAGTAATCGCACGTTCACTATTGAAGTGTCTGGTGAAGGCGATAAGCTTGATGCCTTTATCGTTGCGATGCGAGATCAGATTATCATCGAGGTGGTCCGATCTGGATGTATTGGTATTGCTCGTGGAAATATCGCTTTGAGAGTGTAGATTTTTAAAGCATCGCTTAATAAAAAGCCCGATCGGCAATATGCAGATCGGGCTTTTTTATGGAAATTTCTTAGGTTTTGCTTAATCGCGTAGCTGGTAGCTGGGTTGGTTAGCTGCGTTAATTAGTTTGTGTTTGATAAGCCACTGTCTGGCATCTTCTGCATCTTCCTTAAACCAAGCCTCGCTAGAACCAAGCATAAAGTTATAACCCCAGCTATTCATATCCTGCATCATTTTAGCTTTACTAAATTGAGTGAAATGATCAGATAGTAAGATTTGTAAATAGCACACGGCATTTTCTTCATCAGATGTGCCACCTGCATTTGTATGGAGCTGTGAGCGACGTTTGTTGTCCATGCAGATGTAGTGACAGGCTTCATGTAATAGAGAGTGGAGAGGGGTGTCAGGTCTTATATAAAGCTGGTCAGCGATAAGGCCAGCTTCTTCATCGCCCCAGAAGCTACCAGGGATGGCTTGGCTAATATCAACAACATTTAAATGCAACCGATATCGATTTAATAGTGTCTGTACCTCGGTAAGATCAACTTTAGCAATGCGTGTGACAGGTGGAGTGTCGGGTATCTCTAATTCTTCGGTTGAGTTCACAGGGCTTGCTTAGTGAAGGTTATCTTCAAAGTGGAACTGGCGAATAATTAGCTTTTCACCATTGTCGGCTAAAGTGATATTGCATTTTCCGGTGCGAGTCAGCCATTGCTGCTCATCGCTGAACTCAAATCGAGTCAGAAACTCACCGTCACCATAGAAACCATCAGGTGTTACTTTCCAGGTGAAGTTATGCAGGAAAACTTTTTTCTGTGTGGCCGAAGCAAATAGATCCAATATTTGTTTAGAGGATTGGGGTAGGCTGTTGTTGGCCTGCAGCTCTTGAATTAAGTTACCCTCTAATGCCTTTTCAAAGTCATTAAGTAGCAACTGAATACGGTTTACACCTTTTGCATTGCTGGCGTTGTCGATAGTCACTTTTGATTGAGATGACACGGTACGAATCGTCGTAGCGCTCTCAGGCATTTGCTGGCTAGTTGTTTCATCAAGCGGCAGTGAAACAATGTCTTGACGCACAATCGCTTGCGGAGTCGAAGGTACCAGCAACACAATCATAAATCCGACGAGTACTAAGCCCATCACTCCGGCAAATAAAACATAGTTGATCTGCTTCTTCTGCTGAGATCTGCGGTAATTGCTATTCGGTCTAGGACCATGATGGACCCTAAAGTCAGATTTCATAGCATAGTCCTGCTCTTCATGAGTGCTTTGGACAGGCTTAGGTTGGTCTGTAGGTGATGTTTGCATTGCTAGAATCTTATCAAATGACTGTTGTATTTGTTGTAAATGCGGATGGTCTTGCTTGCTCGTAAACTTATCTGGATGAAAAATGTTCTGTAGCAGGCGTTTATGGCGCTTGCATGTGTCCAGACTGGCTTGTTCACGAGTTGCGAGACCTCTGTATGGGCTTTTTTCGTGATCGGCCATTACCAGCTTCAAGAAACCTAGGAAAGCATCTTGAATAATCTGTTCATCAATCCCCATGCTCTCGGCTAGTTCGGCACGCTTGCGGGCCGAGGCAGTCGTTTGCAGTATCTCCGACATACCATGAGGCAAGGCGCGTATTAAGCGCCATTGCTCCATGCCGTGTGTTGGATGCTTATGCAGATAAAGCGCAAACTGGATTGCTGATTTTTTCATAGTTTAAACATCACAACAGATAAATAAGTATTACTACTGAGCTTGTCCCGGCTTGGTGTAAGTATAGTAACTATCATCACTATATTCCGGATTGCTGGAACGATCTACTCTTGATAGTAAGGTACCAATAATATTGCCGCTAGTACGCTCCATACGTTTCAGCGCTGCAAGCAATGAAGCCTTGCGAGTCTTGCCTGCCTGTATGGTTAAAATCGTAGCATCTGCAAGATTAGACAATACCAGAGCATCTGCTAAGCCAATGACTGGTGGACCATCAATAATGATGTAATCAAACTCGTCCATCGAGATTTCCAATAGATCCTGCATACGCTTTCCAGAGAGCAGTTCAACTGGGTCTGGCGGAATTGGACCTGAAGTAATAACACGCAGTTGCTTAATCAGGCATGGACGGCTGATCTGTGCAGCATTACCAGCACCTGCCAAGTAGTTTGTTAAGCCTTCCAGGTTATCCAGCTTTAGCCGTTGGTGCAGGCTTGGGTTTCTTAAGTCTGCATCGATCAGCAATACTTTACTGCCAACCTGAGCATAAGCCGTTGCCAAGTTCAGGGCGATTGTGCTCTTACCTTCTGCAGGACTGGAGCTAGTGATAAATGTAACTCGTGGGGCGCCATAGCGAGTCGAGAACTTAAGGCTAGTACGCAATGAACGAATCGCTTCAGCAAGTGGCGAACGAGGCTCTAAGTGCGCTAATAATGCCAGCTGGTCACTGGACTGGTTCTTAATATTAGGCAGCAATCCAAGTACTGGAAGGCCTGTGACGCGCTCAACTTCATCAGAGTTCTTAAGGCTGTCATCCATGAATTCACGCAAGAAAGCCGCACCCATACCAAGCATTAAGCCTAATAGCATGCCGAAGGCTAGGTTGTTACGTAATCTTGGTTTGTGCTTCTCGTAAGGTACGCCTGCTTTATCGATGATACTGATGTTGTTAGTACCAACACCGCCGGCAACATTAACCTGCTTCAGTTGTTGCAGCAGCTCAGTATAAAGAACTTGGTTGGATTCAACCTCACGCTTCAGTGTGTTGTATTTAATGCTGTCACCCTGAGTTTCCAGAGTCGCACTTTTCAGGCGATCAAGTTGAGCGTTCAGCATTTCTTGTCTGCGGGCTGCAGCAGTAGCTGCTGACTCAAGACCTTTAAGCGTAGAAGCTGCCTGGCTGCTCAGTTCATTTCTGATAGCATTGATTTTGGCGTTTAAGTTACGGATAGTGCGATTGTTGCCGCTAGCAGAGCGTTGAATTGCGGTATTACGCTCAGCGATTAGCTCGTTAAGCTCGCTACCTTTTCTTTGTAGGGCTGGATCATTAGATAGAGCTGCGATCACTGAAGGATCATCAATACCAGCGCTCTTGGCCTGAGCATACAGTGCTTCTGCTTCAATACGATCACGCTCTGAGCCGACTAACTCTTCGCTTAACTTTTTCAAGGAGTAGGTGTTAGTGCTCTCACCATCTACATCCTGAATAATGCCAAATTGGCGGGCGTACTCGTTTAACGCACGCTCTGATTTCTCTAGCGACTGGCGAACTTGTTGAATGTTTTCCGTTAGGAATTCTTTAGAGTAGGAGGCTGTATCAAAGCGCTTTTCAAGATTCATTCTTACAAATGTTCTTGAGATAGCATTAGAGATATCAGCAGCCAGTTTTGGATCTGTTGAGTCGTAGTTGATCATGACCAGCTGAGAGTTGCTAATCGGCTGTACCGTCAGGTTCTCAAGAAACAGGGCCTCTGTACGATCTGAACTGCTCAAATCTACAGTAGACATTCCCAGCGCTTGTTTAATCGAGCTGATCACACCAAATGATGTGTCTTTGGTATCAAGGCCAAGCTGGTTGATGACACGACGAGCCAGTGCTTTGCTTTGAATCAGCTGACGTTGCGTTTCATGAAAGTCTTTGTCACTGCGTGATTCAATGCTTTCAAACATCGCACCGTTGACGATCTGTTTTGCGTTACGCTCAATCTGAATCGTAGAGCTGGCACGGTACACTGGCTTGATCATCAGCGTAACAAGCAGGACTGCTAACAATGTCAGTAGTGTTGTTGCAATAACTAACCACTTACGGCGGGCAATAATTCCAATGAATTCTTTCAGGTCCAGACCACTCGGCGGCGTTAACAACTCTTCCGGATAGATTGCACCAGGGTGAGGAACGGCTTGAGTAGCGCTTGCCTGATTGTTCGCGACTCGGGAGGGGAGTCTTTGGTTGTTGTCAACACTCATAAGTTTTCTGTCATCTAGTTTGATAGTCGGGTTGTATATACATAGTCATATTGAAGCTTAGCAATTGACTATTTTTTGTGATGCTTGATTGTTGGTTGTTTAATTTATGAATACAAAGAATCTGAGATAAGCTAGCCTTTATTGGAGATAAACCAGTGGTATTTCAGTCCCCATTCAGGCTTTAGCGACGAGCTGAAGCAACCGGCTACAAATGGCAAAACACAGTCGCTTATAATAGCAATTCGGCTGCTGCAGTACAATAATGTAGTTGTTAACTATATTGTTGATATTACTGAGATAATTTATACGGCAACCTTATTTCCGGAGAGCCTTTTTTTGATCCACTCTCTAGCGGGTGTCTCAAACAGCTTGTATGAGGCTATCGAGATAACAATCAGTAACGCCAAGGCGGCATAAAAGTCAGCAACCTCACCTAAGTTGATTCGTGTCTCAATCAGTCGGTTGTAAAGTCCAAACACGGGCTTCTGTAGGATGTAGAGCGAAAAGCTAGCTTCACCAAGCAGGATTAAAAATGGATGGCTCAGCCAGTCTGTTACTTTGTTCTTGCTTGCTGCCAGTAGCCAGATAAAGAGTAAAAAAGCGGGTGCAATTAATCCGTTTGTGTAAGCTAGTCTCAGTCCTAGCAATGCTTCCAGTTGGGGGCGTGTCTCAAGTAGCAGTACAATTAGTCCAAGCGAAGCCAGTAGCCATATTGGGTGGGGTGACTTCAGCTTATGTGAATTTCGCTTAAAAAGTACACCACAAACTAAGCCTGCAATGAATGCATTAATATGCATCAAGGGGTGATAGTAAATGAAGTCGTGCAGTAAGCTTTTTCCAGTATATTGCGAACTGTTTATTGCATCAGTTAGAACATATTGGGTTACGACCCAAGTAATGAAACCAATTAAAGCGACGTATTTCAGCCCAGTTTTATAAATGAGTACTAATAAAAATGGGAAGCAAAGGTAGAAAAAGGCTTCAACCGATAGAGACCAACCTGGGTTATTGAGTGTCATCGGGTAGCCTGGAATCCAGGCTTGCAGCATACTCATGTGCAATGGCAGGGCTAGTGGCTTTTCTCCAAGCTCATGTGAGCTGGCAACGACCATGAGCAGTAAGCCAACTAAGTAGACTGGGTAGATGCGTGCAAGCCTGGCAATCCAATAACTACGCTTATTCAAAGGGCGGTCTGGATTTAACCTAAAATATGCAATTGCCATAATAAAACCAGACAATACATAAAAGTAGTTAACGGCAATTGGTCCGGCGGTAACACTTTCGTTGATCCATGGAATGTTAGCTGGGAAGGCCTGCATTCCATAATGGAAGTAAACGACAGTCAGCGCAGCAATAAAGCGCGTAAACGTAATTTGATTAATTTGCACGTTATAAGCTCAAATATTGTTTATATTTTAGTAAGCGTTTTTATCAATAAATGAGCGAGTGATTGTCAGGAATATAATCTTAATATCCAGCGACAAGCTCCATTCACGCATGTATTCCAAATCGAACTCAACGCGCTTTTTCATTTTGTAAACGGTATTGGTTTCGCCGCGCCATCCGTTGATCTGTGCCCAGCCTGTGATGCCTGGCTTGATCATATGACGTAACATGTAGCCTGGAATAAGTGAACGGTACTGTTCGTTGTGCGCTACGGCGTGAGGGCGAGGGCCTACAATCGACATTCTTCCCTGCAACACGTTAATGAATTGTGGCAACTCATCTAATGATGTGCGACGTAGGAAGCGACCAATTGGCGTAAAGCGGTCATCATCGCGTTGCGCTTGTCGAACGTTGTCACCATCTTCACATACATTCATTGTACGGAACTTCCAAACAAGGATCTTTTCACCACGCAAGCCATAACGTGTTTGCTTGAATAACACAGGACCTCTGGAAGTGAATTTAACCGCCATCCCAATTCCCAGTAATACAGGTGAGATCAGTGTCAGAATAATGCTACCTACAATGATATCTTCAACACGCTTTACTAGAGCGTGATCAGATGAAAATGGTGAGTCATAGATACATAAAACCGGCGTGTCAGCAATTTCGATAAACTTACTATGCAGCAGGTTAGTAGTGAAATAGTCAGGCAGTAGACGAATAGGGGTCGCACTGTCAGAAAGATCGTCCAGCAGGGCGTGCATACGCTGCTTGGCTTCAACTGGCAGAGCAAAGTAAATTTGATCCCACTCGCCTTTACGGGCTGAGCTGATCATGTCTTGATAGTTTCCAAGGTTGGCATAGCCACCAAAATCTGCTGGGTTTTCGCTTTGGCGTTCATCATAGAAGCCAGCAATGCGATAACCGAAGTCTGGGTTGTTTTCCAGCTCACGAGCAAAGCGCAGTCCGTTTTCAGTCATGCCAACAATGGCAACGGTGCGGTTGTTCATGCCTAAGCGTTTCAGGTGAGAGAAAACCTGACGTAAAATAACACGAGCGATAATCAAGATAACTGGAGTGGTCAATAACCATGCTAATAACACGACACGAGAGAACTGCTCACTGGTCTTTGAAATGAAGGCAATGAATACCATCGACAGGAAGGTCAGTAACCAAGCAACTACGATTCTAGCCGCCTCGTCACGTACCGGTCGCCCACCCCAAGAGGTGTAAATCTCGGTAAAGCGGCCATACAAACCAAACAGTACAACAGCTGATAAACCTGCGACTAAATACCCCTGCACATTGTAGAAGTGAGTATAAAGGGCGCCCAGAATGAGTGGCATCAGGATAACCATGATGTCAACTAGTCTATATATTAACTCGGAACTTATTCTTCTATCGTCCACGGTAGTCCTCTCTGGGGTTCAGCTGGTAGCTAGTGGGGGTATCTGGCACCAGTTTTGGTTCACTATTTTTAATTACTATTTTCGTGTTATTCACGTTATTTAATATCTTTATTGTACACTAATCATGCATTGCGAGAGGATAGGTCTTTCTCCCAACGGTAGTCCTTTAGTCGTTTAAATTGTTTTTTTGACCGAATCCTAATGATTCCGGCGATACCAATATAGATTATCGTCGAAAACCAGTCACGACTTAACAGTCTGGAGCGCATAACGCTGCCGTACTGCTTATCCTCTTTTACCTTGCACTGGCCCGTTGCTGCCAGCTGCATATTGCCCAGTCGGGCGCGTGTTTTGATCTTAATTAGGGAATAAATATCCCTTGGTGCATTAATATATATTTCGGTATCCGGAACATTGCTAATTTCACGGTTCCAGAAGTTGCAGCGAACAAAACCATCATCATTGATGACTTCTGGGAAACGCTCAAACCGTTGTCTACCGGTCTCCGTAATAATGTAACTGCAGGTCGCGATCACTCCCTCTTTGATGTAGGGGAGGTTGACCCATACTTTGTAGTAAGTCTTTACTAGCCATGAAGACGCAGAGGTATCGATAATTGGCGTGGGGGCCGCCAATAAAATATCTTGGTGCGTTTCTAGGTATGCATTAATCTTGGTCAGACAGTTTTCGCTGAGCCGTGTGTCTGCATCAATGTAGTAGACAGGGAATATCAGGCCAAGTTCACGTGCATAGGTTTCTGCTTTATTAAGCGCATTAACCTTGGATGGTGTCTCGATATCCAAGCAGTGGATATCTGGGTATTTCTCGCGAACAATCTGAGCAGTTTCATCCGTGCAACCGTTACATGCGACAATAATGTTATCAACATTATCTTGTCCAATGATGCTATCTAAGCACGCTTCAATAACGCCGGCTTCATTGTGCGCGGGAACAATTACGGTTGCCATTAACGATATCCTTCCAGCCAGCTACGGCGTTGTTGGAATATGGTACGCCACTCATTACGTACCGCTTGTTTATCTTTGCTAATCATTGCCATTAAGCTGCTCGACACATACTTATTAAAGACATGAGCTAATAACAATCCTTTATAGATGACCTGTTTCCAGGGAGACTCATGTTTTGCGATAAAGTGTGCTTTTCCTTTGAGCAGCTTGATCATCTTGCCGGACAGATTGACTTCACTAACGCCGCCATGATGAATAATTTTAGCCTCTGGAGTAACGCGAGGCTGATGACCAAGCTCAATAGCACGGATGCAATAGTCTGCTTCTTCTGCGTACATAAAAAAGCTGTCGTCCAAACCGCCCAGTTTTTCCCATAAGCTTCTCGGTGTTAAGAAGAAGCAGCCGGTAATTACATCAACATCACGCTCAGATTTTCGATCCCAGCAGCCATAGTTGTCATGATTAAAAAAACAACTGTTGCGGAATACTTTGCTTAATCCGGTCGCGCTAAATAGCAGCGTACTAAAGCTAATTCTGGCGCGGGCGTTATTTGGGTTAAGGCTGAGGTCGTTATTGAGTGTGACACCACCCCAAACCCCAGACTGTGTGTGCGTTTCCGCAAAGCTTACCAGCTTATCAATTGCGCCATCCAAGATAACAGTATCCGGATTTAGCAAAAGCACATACTCTGCATCGCCAACTTTAGCGCCTAAATTCACGCCGCCAGCGAAGCCCAAGTTGGCTCCTGACTCGATCAAAGTGATCTCTGGAAACTCGTTCCGGATTCTTTCGACTGAGTTATCCGTTGAGTCGTTATCAACAACAATAAGGTTTACATTTGTTTGCTTGGTTTGCTCAAATACTGACTGAATGGCACGAATCGTGTACTCAGCGGTATTATAAGAAACTAAAATTATATCTACGCGACTCATTCTGCCAACATTCCGTATTCAATTGTTTTGATATCACTGGCAATAACCTTGGCAGGGTTTCCTGCGACGATGCTGTTAGAGGGCACATCTTTGGTTACCACGCTGCCGGCAGCAACAATCACATGATCGCCGATCGTGACATTAGGCAATACGATAGAGCCGCAGCCAATAAAACAATGAGTGCCTATGCGTGTTTTGGCATCGTGACGTCGAGTAGAGTAGTCATGTGATAGAACAATGGCATCAAATGTCACCATGGTTTTTTCACCAATCGACAGGCCTTTAGGATTGGTTTTATCAATGCGAGCCTTGAATGACAGGCGTACATCTTTAGCGATATCCATCCCGTAAACCGTTCGGAAGTACCAGGTACGGGCAAATAACAAACGGTTACGTAGATTAACCAGAACCATAAACATGCGTTGATTAACGAAGCGTGCTCTCATGAGACAGGTGCCTTTATTTCATTTTATGTTTATAAGCGGCTTTGATTTGGGCAATCCGACTTAAGCGGGTGACCGAACTGGATAGCTGCTCATGATATTGCGCCCAGCTAATAGAGCCCAATACAAAAAAGAACATCGGTTGTATTTTACCGAAGTAGTCAACGGTAAAGCCGATCAGAATAAGTGCCATGGATGCCATGATCCATGAACTCACCATCCATTTCACTGCGGGGTGGTGTTTGTGTAAAGTGCCTAGTGCTTTAAATACGGCATAGAAGCAGCAGAACAACAGAATAAAGCTAGCGAATACACCGTGCTGCATAGTGACGAGTAGCCAGAAACTATCGATACTGGAGTTCATCCACTCCGGACGGGACCAGTCATGCAAGCCGATTCCCATTACCGGGTTGTCGGCAATATCATCCATCGCATATTCCCACTGCAACATTCTGTAGTAACCAGTAACTGGGTTGAATGTCAGATAGGAAATCAGAATGGCGAAGAAGCCACGATTCGATAGCGCATTAATTAGCAGGAATATTGCAAACGCAAAGAAGATTAATGATGACCACAATCGCTTAGCCCCTTGCCAGTTATGCGCTAATACTGCCGTTGCACCTTGAAAGACAACAGATAGCAGTGGTGCTGAGGATAGGGTGGTAATCATTCCGATTAACAACGCGAATGCACGCACTGCATTTAAGAAGTTAAAGCGGTAAATCATGAGCAAAACAGCGAATGGGAAAAATATTGCGCCGATTGTGCCGTATAGAATGGGGTGGGCGAATAGGTTGGTTGTCCGCATGATTCCAGCACGAATGTAGTAGTGCGTGTACAGGCGATAATCCAGGGAATCATTGCCCGTTATGCGAGTTGCCCACTCGTGCAAAATACGATGCTGAGCAAAGGCTTCATACAAAGAGAAAACTAAGAGGCCAGCTAGGATGCTAACAAAAGCCAAATTAATGTAGTAATAGCGCTTCGGTGTTGTAATAAATAGCCGTGCTAAATAAAACGAACCCAGCACCTCAATGGCAAGAATCCCTGAGGACTCCAAACCTTTTTGAGGGCCATGGTTGTAGATTAAGCTTGCCGTTGCTAGCAGCATAAAGGCGCCTAGCAAAATATCGACGAGATCAGCTCGCTCCAAAACCGTTTTTATATTGATAATGCTAACCAGCAGGGCAGCACCAAGTACTAGTCGGTAAGCCTCTATCCGCAAGCTGCCTAACAGGTAGTGGAACTCCACCGGAATAAAAATGGAGATAACAAACAGGATGGCCAGAATTCTAAGAATCATAAGCGTTGGCTTCACTCACCTTGGTGCGGGATAGTAATTTCTGCTGGTAAAATAAGATGATCACTAAGGCGACCAGTACGCCATTAGCCAACAACGTTGCCATCGCTGCACCTTCAATACCGTGGCTGCGAATCAGCACAACATTTGCAATCAGGTTGACGACCATTGCAATGGTTAACGCGATATTTAAAAAGCGGACTTTCTCACGAGCAATGAATAAGAATGAGAAGGTCAGGCTGGTCGCACGTAATAGTTGCGCCAGTAATAATAACGCCAAGACTTGTGAGGCGGCTAGGTATTCTGGCTTAAATACCAGTAGTAGATAATCTGATAAACCATACATAATGCCGGTAACAACTGAGATTACCACCAGTACTAAAGCCGTAGCCTGCCAGAAAAAGCTCCACAACCTTTCAGGCTGATGGTTATATATCGCCAGCAAGCGTGGATAAATCGTGGCATCCAACGCGCCTAAGAAAAACAGGCTAATGTAAGAAATCTTAGCAGCCACGTTATACAGCGCCACTTTTTCATTATCCAGAAAGTAGCCGACCATTACCGTATCGGACCACAGCATCATAAAAGAGAATAATGAAATGGGGGCAAGCGGAAGTGACTTGATGAACAGCTGCTTCAGCCCCGGAACTTCGCGATCAGCTTCCGCATTACGGTTAACGTAAGGACGGATTAGCTGAAAAGACAGGATTCCAGCAAATACCAGCGACAGAATATAGATCACAATATGGCCAGTGCCATTGGTGAAATATTGCCATCCAAAGCCGATAACGATTAAAAAGCAAATCGCAGGTAGAGCATTCTGTGTTAATACGGATAAAGACGTGTGACGAATGGCTTTCAAGTAAAAGCTATTCACAATCATGAAATTGAAAAATATAACGCAGACTGACGCCCACATTAGCTCATTCAATTTTATACCGTTGTTAAAAAAAGCGTTCTGTACGTATGGGCTTAGCGCCAACCAGAGGCCAACAAATAATAATGAAATCAGTAAGACTAAAAAGTGAGTATTTTTTAAGTAACCTGTTTTAAAGGCAATGTGTTCGACTTGTGCACTGGCGACTTCTTTAACAATCAGTTGGTCTAAACCAACCCGACTAATCAGTGCAATACCAGCAACAAAGGTCATTAATAAGAAAATGACACCGGCATTTCCCAAGCTTAATTGTCGGGTAATAATAATCGCTACCGCAAAATTCAGCGCAACACCCGTAAAGCGTGCAATGATGGAGAGCAAGCTTTGGATAATGAGTGGGTTGTGGCGGAGCTTGTGAAGGATTGTCATGGTTTAGCCGGTAATGCCTTCAATATAGTCACCTAAAAACTGGGTGAGCTGCTCGCGTTTTTGGTTGTCTGATTCGGCAGGGCTAGTTAGCTCAGCACGTTTAGCCAGCTGAGCGAATAAGGTCTCTTTAGTATCCGCTGTGTACACACCCGGCAACTGAGACATCCAAACCAAGCCATCAGCCTGATGATTATTCCGGTGCTCGCCCAGTTCAAACTGGCGATTAATCACAATCACGGGTGTTTGATGTTCACGAGCGCTAATGATATTGCCCATGCCTGCATGAGAAACAAAGGCAGCCGACTCATTAATGTTTTGATTGTACTGGTCGCCGTTTAAAAAACGCTCCCATTTCATATTTTGAGGAATGTACTCGCCATCACCAATTTGAGCAAAAACAGGCTCATCATTTTGGCTAGCCCATTCATCCATATATTGAATCAAACGATCAAACGAAAACTGAGTCCCTACGGCGACAAAAATCATAAAACAGACCCCTTGTAATGAATCGTTTTACCATCACTGAGCGGTTCCCACTGTGTGATCACTAAGTTGGCGTGATTTTTTACCATTTCACCTGAGCGCGAGAGCTTTGCGACATTGGCAATGCTGTCAACCCAGATGGTTTTAATAGGTAAATATTTCGCAATTAATACGGCAATCGCACCAGGCGCTGCACCCGTTGAAATAATGGCAGTCGGGCGCTCTTTGATCATAATCAACAACAGCTGCAAGGCCAATGGGATCAGCTTTAGTTTGCTGTCTGCGCTGGCATCCGTAATGTTATGGGTTTTACGCTGGCTGTTAGTTGAGCCGTATTGAGCTGTTGGCGTGGCATACACCACGTCAAAGCGAGACTCCATTGCATTGCAAATCTTATTGAGTTGAATCCAGTGGCCTCCCGGAGAGGCAATAGCCAGTATTTTTTGTTTTTTTGACATAGCTAATTAGGCGCTTTCAGGTTTGTAAAGATAGAATGCGGCTTGATCACCTTTATTTTCTTTATTTAGAGTAATGCTGCGTTGTTTGAATTCTTCAATTTGCTCAGCACTAAAAATAGACTTTTCAGGGTTAACTGCGTATGAATTATCAGCCTGCAGCGTAATATCTTTCAGATATTGCTCGCTACCCCAGAATTGAAAAGCAAAGGAATCATAAACCGTTTTGCGAAGCTCTAAGCCTGCAGTGTCCGCCAGAAACTTCACACTATTAGTTGAATGAAGGAATAAGTGACGCGGTGCATCCAATTGCACCCAATTAACGCCATAATGCTCCCAAGCCCAACTGCTAACTGTTGGAATGCGAATCATGCAAACACCGCCGGGTTTCAGCAGTTTTTTGATTTGTTCTAATGTTTCATGTTGATCCATCACGTGTTCAAACGAATGGTTCATCATAATCAGATCCCAGCCTGACTCAGTAACGTCATGAATTGACTTTTGTTCAATGGTTAAGCCATTGCTGTAATCAATTTTCTTGGCATTAAAAGGATCAATACCGTGAGTATTGTTAAATCCACACTCACGTAATGAGTGCAGTAGGTGTCCGGCACCACAGCCCACATCCAGAATTTTTGACTGCTTGGTAACGCCAGCAACTTGTAGCGTCGGGAGCTTGTCATGTGGCATGCGATCTTGCAGGATCTTACCTAGAAAACCTTTGCCGGTAGCCGCATAGCTATCACGAAGATTAATCAGGATTTTCTTAATGCCCGTCGCTGGTTTAATCTGGTCATAAGAATAGTAATCATCGCCAGGGTAGTAGGACTGAATATTGTCCGGCACATTGGTAATTTGCAGACAGCCACATTGACCACATTCAAAGTAGTCATGCAGGTCTCGGAGTCCGAGCATCATCTCGCGGGCTTGATAAGGGGTATTATTTTCTTTATTTGAACAGATGCGACACTGCATGGGTTTTCTTTCCTAAATTATCTGTTAACTGTCGGCGTGCGAAGCTAGTCGTTAAATGGTTGTGCTCTGGTTCATTTTAAACCTGAGTTATTTTGGCATTGCCAATTTACCGGCCCCGGTGCAACGCCTTCATTTCGATTGCCATAGCATACCTTCAATCTGAAGCTCATTCTAACTCAGCAGATAAAGTGTTGCTATTTTAAGCTATTCAGTGACTTAGTCAGCCGTATAGCATGCTTCCAATTGTTTTTTCAGTGCTTCAATACCTAGAGATCTTGCTCTATTGATATTGTTTTGAGGGATTTCTTCCGGATCACTAATGGATTCCAGTGCGCGCTCAACACTACTCTCACGCAGTAGGTGAAGCATAGGGTAGGGTGAGCGGTTGGTGTAGTTTGCCGGATCATCCGGCGTGGCTTCATCAAAACAATAATCAGGATGAAAGCTGGCCAGTTGATAAGTGCCTTCGTATTGCTGGTCTTCTAATAAGCGCTCGGCATAGTCCAGTAAATCGAGGTAATCCTCAAAGTCAGTAAAGCCATTGGGTAGTATCAGCAGGCTGGTTTCAATGTTTGGGTTTTCATCTAGTCTTTCACAGGCCAGTATCAGCTCTTCAAGGCAAGCCTCTATGTCGGTATGGGGGATAACGTCAAAATGAATCCGCTCCTGAAGCCATTCTTGCTTAGCAAAAGGGCAAAAATTATGCGCGATAACCACGCTTTTTAGCCAGTTTTGGCTATGTTTGATCAGGTCTTCAGTCGGTGTCAGAATCATGAGGTGGCTTGCTTGATAGGATTCGCTGAAGTGTATCCTTAAACCGCTGTTTAGGGAATCCCAAGGGTTTGCAAATACATTAATAATAAGTCTACGCCAGCCTTCCAAAAAGTATCAGAAAGGCATGGGGCTAAAGGCTGGATTGTTATGAGAGTATGGAGCGTGGCAAGTGTACCAAGAGCTACAGGAATTGGCCGATGGCTGAAATCCCTATTGTTTCCAGTGCGCAGAAGAGTGCCTCCAGTGCGTTAGGAAACACGTTTGGAGCTCGCTTAATTCATGGGTTTAGTTGCGCTGAAGTGAGCGATGAAGCCCTAATTAGCTGCCTATGAGTTAGCTGCGGTTAACCAATCATTAACTAAAATAATGGCTGACTTACGATGACGCTGCCAGTAAACTGCCGCGTAAACAGTCACTGGCGCGTTATTTAGCATCTATTGGCGATGCAATACCGTATGTACCACGTGCTTATTCTCAAAATAAACTGAGAAGCTGCCATAGTTCCAGCGTGTTATGCGCGGGTTCTTACGAGATGTTTTGCCTTTAGATGTCGATATCTTTGACGCCTTGCCAAAACGTTTCTGTACGGCACTCATACTAGTACCACGAGTTGGCGTTTCGGCTTTGGTGGCAATTGTCATTTGCCCGCCTTTCTTAATAATTTCCGCCGTCGCGATGCTCGGTGTAAAGAAAATTGACAGCACGGTTAATGATGCAGTCAGTAATAAAGGGTTAAGTTTCATGGTATTCACCAGTGTTACTCATTATTTTAATTGGTCAGCGTCCCTGTGTTATTCAATAAAACTAAATTATGTTTAAACCATTAGAGTTATTTATTGGTCTGCGCTACACGCGCTCCAAGCACAAGAATCACTATATTTCATTCATCTCTTTGGCATCAATGCTGGGGATTATGATTGGGGTATTAGCATTGATAACCGTCTTATCCGTTATGAACGGCTTTGAGAAGGAACTGCGTGAAAGAATACTGGGCATGGTGGCCCATGTCACGGTTTCAGGGACGGGCGGCAAACTCTCCGGTTGGGAGGATATTGACCAGCGATTAGCGGCCGATAAAGAAATCCAAGGCATTGCACCCTATATCGAACAGCAAGTCATGATCAGCGCCAATGGCGAAGTACGGGGCATTGTAATTCAAGGTATTCAACCTGAGCGCCAGCCTGCGGTGAGTGAGTTATCTGATCACTTATTAGATGGCAGTCTCGATACCTTGGTCGATCGTGACTATAATATTGCCATCGGTTCTGAATTAGCGTCTGCTATTGGTGCGTATATTGGCGACAAAGTCACGATTATCACGCCGTCCGCAACGATTACGCCAGCCGGCGTATTGCCGCGTATGAAGCGATTCACAGTCAGCGCCATCTATAAAATGAATATGCGTGAATATGACAGCAGCACCGCATTTATCCAAATGAGCGATGCTGCACGACTATTCAAAATGGGCGATGAGATTAGCGGATTGCGTTTAAAACTGGATGATTTGTTCGCTGCACAACCCATTGCTATGAAGCTCCAAGAGCAGTTGGGCGATACCGTTGAGGTGAGCGATTGGGGTAGGGATAACAAAACCTTCTTCAGTGCCATTCGCATGGAAAAGACCATGATGTTCTTTATTCTATTGCTAATTGTAGTCGTTGCCGCCTTTAACTTAGTGTCATCGTTGGTCATGGTCGTTAATGACAAACAAGCGGATATCGCCATCTTGCGAACGCTGGGTATGTCACCAAATTCCGTGAAAAAAATCTTTATGATTCAGGGCAGCCTGATTGGAGTGTCTGGGGCAATTCTGGGCGCAATCTTTGGTGTGTTATTAGCCAGTAATCTGGATGTCATTATTCCGGCGATTGAAAGCTTCTTCGGAGCCAAGCTGTTTGCGGAAGATGTGTTTTATATCTCCACCGTGCCGTCCGATCTGCAGTCGCAAGATGTTTGGATAATCACGGTTGCCGCCTTAGTGATGGCTGTAGTTGCCACTATTTACCCTGCGAATAAGGCCGCTGCCGTGCAGCCTGCTGAATCCCTGAGGTACGAATAATGTTTCAACCGATTGAGGTCAGTATTGGCCTACGCTATACCCGTGCGCGTCGCCAGCAGAGCTTTGTATCCTTTATTTCATTTGCCTCGATGATTGGCATCGCCTTGGGAGTACTGGTGTTAATCACCGTACTGTCAGTGATGAATGGATTTGAGCAAGCTATGCGTGATCGAATTTTAGGGGTGGTGTCACATATCACCTTATCTGAAACCGATGCCATGATTGAGAATTGGTCGGATAGACGCGACGGTGTGCTTAAAATGGAGCATGTTATTGCTGCTGCGCCCTTCGTCGAAAAGCAAATTATGTTAAATGAAGGTAGTAGCGTTCAAGGTGCTTTACTTGAAGGTGTCTTGCCCGAATATGATAAAGACATCGGTAATGTGAGCGAGCATATGCTGGAAGGTAGCTTTCAGGATTTAGTCGATGGCGAAGATAATATTATTCTGGGCGTCAAGCTGGCTGAGACGCTGAGTGTTGCCGTCGGTGATAGTGTGACTTTGCTAACGCCCAGCGCATTAAGCGAGACCACGGGTGAGTTGCCGATTTTGAAGCAATTTAATGTGGTCGGTATATTCCGCGTTGACTTGCAGCAATACGACCGCGGAACCGCTTATGTGCATATGGCTGATGCCATGCGCTTATTTGAAATGGGTGATCAGGTAACGGGTTTGCGCTTAACGCTGGATGACCTTTATCTGTCACGAGAGGTGTCTCAGAAACTTGAAGAAACCTCCGGCCCTGATTACTGGGTCAGTGACTGGACACGTCAGAATGAGAATTTCTACAAAGCTATTCAGCTGCAGAAGAAAATCATGTTCTTCCTGTTGGGCCTGATTATTGCGGTAGCGGCATTTAACTTGGTTTCCACCTTGGTCATGGTAGTGACTGATAAAGACAGCGATATCGCCATACTGCGCACACTGGGCATGACGCCCGGTAGCATTATGAAAGTGTTTATGGTGCAAGGCACGCTGATTGGGGTGGTTGGTACGATTCTAGGCGTCATATTCGGTGTATTGCTAGCCACGAATGTTGATGTGATCGTGCCATGGTTGGAGCGCTTATTTGACGTTAACTTTATCTCTGCCGATGTCTACGGCATTAGCGAGTTAGAGTCTAAAGTGGAATGGTCCGATGTCACGATGATTGCCATCAGTGCACTGGTATTATCCATGCTAGCAACCCTTTATCCCTCCTGGAAAGCCTCCAGAGTACAACCTGCAGAAGCATTAAGGTACGAATAAAATGAGTGAAGTTGAAACAATAATTGCCTGCGAAGGCCTGCGTAAGCGTTTTGTGGAAGGCAAGCTGGATGTCGAAGTCCTGAAAGGGGTGGATCTGGATATTAAAGCAGGCGAGAAAATCGCGATTGTCGGTAGTTCCGGTAGTGGTAAAAGTACCTTGCTGCACTTGCTAGGTGGTTTGGATTTGCCAAGTCAGGGCTCTGTCACCGTAATGGGCAAAGATATGGCGAGCTTGTCGGATGCGGATCGTGGCATTTTGCGTAATGAGTCGCTGGGATTTATTTACCAATTCCATCATTTGCTGGCTGAGTTTACCGCGCTGGAAAATGTGGCGATGCCATTGCTAATCCGTGGTTTGGAAGTGGCCGAGGCAACTAAGCAAGCGACTGATTTATTGGTAAAGGTTGGATTGGGTTCACGCATTCAACATAAACCAGGACAGCTATCCGGTGGTGAGCGTCAGCGTGCGGCGATTGCGCGGGCGATGGTCACTAAGCCTGCGGCGATCCTTGCCGATGAGCCAACGGGTAACTTGGATGAGAAAACGGCTCTGCAGATTTTTGATCTGATGCAGGAGTTGAATGACTCTTTGAAAACAGCCTTCATCATTGTTACTCATGATCTGGGCTTGGCTGAAAAAATGGATCGTCAGTTCAAACTGACAGATGGCCATTTGACCACCTTCGAGTCTTAAGCCTTACTCGGTGTCGCTCTTGTTTAAATCATTACAAGGGCGATTAGCGCGGTGCTTGAGCTTGGTGTGAATGTTGTAACGCCACAGTGCCTGAATCGTAAAAAAGCCCAGCATTGAGCTAAACAGTGCCAGCAAGAAGCAGCCCATAAATAAGGGTTGCCAGATTTCACCCATGCGTTGCGTCAGCCAATGCATGCTCAATTCCATTGAGAACTCGCCAGCCGGCAGTGATAGCACCAAATTCCCTAGCTTATACGCAAAATAAAACATCGGTGGAATGGTCACAGGATTGGTAATAAAGACCAGGGCGACCGATAGCGGTAGATTTGCACGCAGCAGCAGGGCGCACGCCGCCGCAATCAGTGTCTGGAATGGGAACGGAAGCCACATACAAAACAAACCAATGGCAAATGCTTTGGAAATTGAATGGCGATTGAAGTGCCATAAATTCGGTTGGTGTAACCGCTCTCCTAAGAACCCCAGTCCAGGGGTATCTCGGATCCGTTTAGGGTCCGGGGAGTAACGTTTAAAAAACTTCCTTGGCATGCTTAGTGCACCAGGTTTATGTGTTTATAGAGTGATACGCCATTGCACGGTATTGGTTAAGCTATAGTGCAACTAGCCTACGTTACAGTGACACTTTGCTGCGATTGTCTGTAGTGTTACATCTCTAAAAGGTTAAAGTCTAATAATGCGCATGACGGCTTGCGGATTATTGTTGGGTAGTCTGCTGGTCTTGTCGGAAGCCGCGCTGCTGAATTCTAGTCTGATCACGATTATATTGCTAGTGACGCTATTTACCTCAATGTACTTACTGTATCAGCGGGTATCGTCATGGCTCATTGTTTTGCCAATGTTGGTCGTTGGTTTTTGTATTACTTCCTTAGTTGCTTCCTGGCAACTTGATCACGCTTTTCCCGCAGAACTGGAAGGTCAGAGCCTACAGCTGGACGGCACGGTTGTTAGCTTAGTGGATAAAAGCGAGCAGGGTATCCGCTTTTTGTTTAAAGCTGATGACTCAGAGTTGCTAGATACAAAATCCTCAGCAGTAAATGCTGATTCGGTATTGGCTCAGCAGTGGTCCGGCTTGGTGCGATTAGGCGTTTATCAAAACCCTCCACCAATTAAAGCCGGTGAACGTTGGCGACTTGATGTGCGGCTAAAGCGTCCTAACGGCTTTGCCAATCCTAGCGGTTTCGATTATGAAAAATGGCTATTCTCGCAAGGCATTATGGCGACTGGCTATGTTCGCAGTTCTTCAGTAAATAAGCGAATAGAGACAGCGCCTTGGTATTCCATTCACGCTTGGCGTGCACAAATATATGATCAAATAACTCGGCTAGTAACTCGGGAAGAGTCTCAAGCCATTATGTTGGCTTTAACGATTGCAGATAAGAATTTATTAAGTACTGAGCAGTGGGATACCTTACGGGCAACCGGTACCAATCACCTAATGGCCATTTCCGGCCTGCATATCGGCTTAGTGGCAGGCTTTGGTGTGTTGCTGGTCTGGGCAATCTGGTGGTGCTTTCCACAACTGAGTTTATGGATTCCTCAACGCATAGCGGGCAGCGTGCTTGGCGTGCTGCTGGCGACCGTTTATGCCTTGCTGGCAGGATTTACAATTCCTACTCAGCGGGCATTGGTGATGGTTATTGTGGCCTTAGTATTGATGGCATACCGTTATCATTACTCGCCATCACGCGTTTTAGCGCTGGCAATGATCGCCGTGATTCTTTGGGACCCGTTGGCTGTCATGAGTGTTGGATTCTACCTCTCTTTTGCTGCGGTAGGCTTTATCCTTTGGACTTTATCTCGCAGTGCTCAGGCTCCGCAGTTTCAGATGCTGCGCTTACAGGCCGCACTATCCTTGTTGATGTTGCCATTGGGTTTGCTGTTTTTTGGTGAGGGCTCCTTAGTGTCACCGGTTGCTAACTTGATTGCTATTCCTTGGGTGTCTTTGATTGTGGTGCCGTTTAGCTTATTAGCTGTGGTATTAGCGAGTATTAATGAAACACTGGCGGTATTCGTTTTTCAGTTTGTTGCGCTTCATTTAGATGGCTTATTTATTGTGTTGGATGCACTGGCAACCTTACCGCATGCCACCATACACTTCTCGCATTTGCCTTTGTGGTTATCGTTAGGTGTTTTGTTGGCGGGTATTTTATGGCTGCTACCGCGTGGTTTAACTTGGCGTTATGCAGCAGGGTTATTGTTGTTACCACTGCTACTGTTTCAGGTCGTTCGCCCATTACAATCGGGTGATTTTTGGCTAACGGTGCTGGATGTGGGGCAGGGCTTATCGATTGTCGTGGAAACCTCCGGACATACGCTGGTGTACGACACGGGTGATAAAACCAGTGATAGCTTTGATCTTGGGCGAATGGTGTTAGTGCCTTATTTGCAGCATCGAGCGATTGAGTCAATTGATGCGTTGATCATTTCACATGATGATCGTGACCACTCGGGCGGCCTGCAGTCGGTGTTGAAGATGATGTCAGTTGAGCGATTTTACAGCAGTCGCGAGGGCCTAATCTCGGAGCGTAGAAATTTACTGTGTGAGCAAGGGGAGTCATGGCAATGGGATGGTGTGCAGTTTGAGTTTTTACATCCATTGGAAGACGCCGAAGGGAGTGATAATGACCTCTCCTGCGTGCTAAAAATCAGTAATAATGAGCAATCTGTCTTACTCACCGGCGATATCCATAAAAAAGCGGAAAAGAGTCTACTTAAGCTGTCATCCGACCAGTTGCAATCCTCGATTGTATTAATGCCACATCATGGCAGTAATAGCTCGTCAACCAAGGCATTTATCAAGGCGGTTAATCCGGAGTGGGCATTGGCTTCAGCAGGCTATCGTAGCCGTTACCGACACCCTCATCCTAAAGTGTTAGCACGTTATAGTGATACTGGAGTGTCAGTTTTAAGTACTGCCTTGCACGGTGCGCTGCAATTTAGAGTTGAAAATTCAAAAAAACTGGTAAGACCAATAACTTACCGACAGCGACAAGCGCGCTTTTGGACCCGAAAGAATGTTGAATAATTACTGCAAAACGTCATTTCAGCGGCTGATTTTAGTTTTCTTGAGCTTGTTTTGAGGAACGCTAGTCTTTCGCCAGTTGCCCGTTTTACTTTCCTCCACTGATAGGCAATAATAGATTCGTTAGAAGAGATTAAGTGGTTCAGTCCGGCTCAGGTTTGTCCAGGCCGCTGATGTTTCATATAAGATTAAAATAGGAAGAGGATCCACATGAATAGACGTGACGTATTGAAAGGTGCTGCATTTGGGGCTGTTGCCGCCGCTGGCACAGTTGCTGCACCGGCGATCGCTAAAGAGCGTATTGAAGTGAACATGGTCTCCACCTGGCCTCGTGATTTTCCAGGTTTGGGAACAGGCGCACAGCGTTTTGCAGAGCGCGTAACTGCGATGAGTGATGGCCGTATTCAGATCACTTACTATGCAGCGGGCGAGCGTGTTAAGCCATTCGACTCCTTCGATGAAGTGGCATCTGGTAACGCACAAATGTACCACGGTGCAGAATACTACTGGAAAGGTAAGCATCCTGGTTTTGCATATTTCACAGCGGTACCATTTGGTCTGACCGCAACAGAAATGAACGCTTGGATTCGTTTCGGTGGCGGACAAGAGTTATGGGACAAATTGGCCGGTGATTTTGGTGTTAAAGGCCTAATGTGCGGTAATACCGGCGTCCAGATGGGCGGTTGGTTCCGTAAAGAGATTAAATCTGCAGATGACCTGAAAGGTCTGAAAATTCGTATGCCTGGTCTGGGCGGCGACGTTATGTCTAAGTTGGGCGCATCACCGGTTTCTCTGCCTGGTGGACAGATTTATGAAAACTTGGTGTCTGGCGCGATTGACGCGACCGAGTGGGTTGGTCCTTGGAATGACCAAATCATGAAACTGTATGAAGCGGCTAAATTCTACTACTACCCTGGAATGCACGAGCCTGGCGCAATGCTGTCGATCGGCATGAACAAGAAGTGGTGGGATGGTTTGTCTAAGGCAGATCAACTGTTAATCGAAGCAGCAGCATCCATGGAAAATGACGTGATGTTGTCTGAGTACAATGCGAAAAACGGTGCGGCACTGAAAGCATTGGTTAATGAGCAAGGCGTTAAGCTGCGCGCATTTAGTGATGACGTTTACGATAGCTTCGGTGAAGCGGCTGATGAAGTGTTTGAAGATGTTAAGAAGCACAGCCCATTGGCAAAAGAAATCCACGAAAGCTTTGTAGCGGCGAGAGCAGATATTGGTGCTTGGGCTAAGATCTCTGATCAGGCTTACGTATCACAGCGTAACCGTGTACTGGGGCTGTAAGCTTCAGGATTGATTGAAACTAAACGGGGCCTTGTTGCTCCGTTTAGTTTTTCTGGCGTTCATTTACTGCTAAGCCACTGTTTGTCTTAGGGGCATATACTCGATGATGATAAATTCCGTACCCAGATCCCGCCGGTTCTGGCGATCTGCTTCTGCGCTAATGGTATCAGCGATCTTGCTGTTTCTGTTTAGCCGCTACCTGATGTTTTGGTTAGACGTTCCCGGTGTGGATAAGCTCATCGGGCATTTTGGTCAAGCCAATGAAACTCTGACAGTCACAGAACTCATGGAAACCGTTGGTTTCCTCGTATTTAGTGTGCTGGTCTTTGTCTACTTACTGAGAAAAATCGCTAAGTCTCCCGAGGTTACCTTGTTGGATGACTCTGAGCGTTACTCCCGTTGGGCTGCTTATTTGGTTAGAGCGGCTTTCTGGTCAATCTTTTTGATTGGTTTGGCAGACACTGTTATCTCATTTTTACGGGTCGAAAATTTACTGGTCGGTGTAGCTGGTGAAGAGTTGGCACAAAATCTGGACCAAGCCCGTTGGCGTGGAATATGGGTTCATTACCCGCTCATTCTCGTTTCAATGGTTATTGCTTGGTTTAGTCGGTCACTAGGTTTTATCTGGTTAGCCTTTTTAGTAGTGATGGCCGAATTCGGCATCGTCCTCTCTCGTTTTATCTTCTCCTACGAACAAGCCTTTATGGGTGACTTGGTGCGTTTTTGGTATGCGGGTCTGTTCCTGTTTGCCAGTGCTTACACTTTAGTTGAGGGTGGTCATGTTCGGGTGGATGTTGTTTATGCGGGACTGAGTCGTCGCGCTAAAGCGTGGGTGAATACGGTTGGTTGTATTCTACTGGGCTTACCGCTGTGTTGGACTATTCTGACACTGGGCATGGATACTAAACAAAGTAGCCTAATCAGCCCGATTATTAATTTTGAAATGTCACAGAGCGGCTACGGCTTATTTGTGAAGTACCTGATGGCGGCTTTCTTGGTCGTGTTTGCCGTGTCAATGGCATTTCAGTTTGTTAGTTACTTGCTCAGCAACGTTGCCATCTTGGTGAACGAACAGGGCGCGGATGTAATCGGGGTTGAGGAAGAATAATGGAATTAGTCTTTTTAGGAATACTTTTCCTACTGATGATCACGGCATTGGTGTCCGGTTTTCCGGTCGCCTTTGCCTTACCCGGCTCCGCCATCGGAGCGGTCTTGCTGGCAGCAGGTGCCGGTTATTTATTTGAAGGGGATGTGAGCGCCTATTTTGCGCAGGATGGGCCAACCCAGTGGCTAAGTGCTGGGGTCACCAACTTCCGAAGTCTCTACTGGATTGTTGAACGCGATACATTGATTGCGATTCCTTTATTTATTTTTATGGGAATCATGCTGCAGCGTTCAAAAATTGCTGAAGATCTATTGGTCGCAATGGCACAGTTGTTTGGCCCAATTCCGGGCGGACTGGGTATCTCAGTAGTATTTGTAGGTGCCTTGCTTGCTGCGACTACCGGTATCGTTGGTGCAACCGTGATTGCGATGGGATTGATTTCACTCCCGGCAATGATGCGCAACAATTACTCTAAGTCACTGGCGACCGGAACCATTTGTGCTTCCGGAACGCTAGGGCAAATTATCCCGCCATCGATTGTACTAATTATTCTGGCGGATCAGTTGTCGAGCGCTGCTGATCAAGCGAATACGGCGCGTAAAGTGTTGTACCGTGAAAATACCGGTGAATTCTCCATGCCATCGCATTTTGATGTGGTATCGGCGAGTGCTGGTGACATGTTCATGGGGGCTTTGATTCCTGGTGCCATTTTGGTTGGTTTGTACATGTTGTACATTCTGGTCATTGCTTGGATTAAGCCAAGTATGGCGCCTCCTGTGCCTTATGAAGGTGAGTACGATGCACGTTTCTTACGTAATATCCTATTGGCGTTAGTCCCACCACTGACTTTGATCTTTGTGGTTTTGGGGTCAATTCTGTTGGGTGTTGCGACCGTTAACCAAGCCGGTGCGATTGGTGCGGTTGGTGCCATGATTATGGCCGGCTACCGTTTGTATGGTGGGCGCTGGACAACGTTTTTACCAGGTCTTATCGCATTGGTGTCGGTACTAGCGATCGCGTATTTACGCAGCAAGCATGATCTGAATATTCGTAATGTGCAAAGTGAAGAAGAGCGTCAGGCGATTATCTATGCGGGTATTGCAGTCGGTGGTTTGCTATTTGCCATTGGTTGGAGCGCATGGCGCATTTACCGCATTGACAACACCCTGTCAGAAGTCATGATCGAAACCGCTAAAACCACTTCCATGGTATTCATTATCCTGATTGGTGCGGCAATGTTGACCTCTGCATTCCGTGCGTTCGGTGGTGAAGAGCTGGTTAAGCATTATCTGACGGGCTTACCGGGTGGTTTCTGGACACAGTTCCTGGTGGTCATGCTGGTTATCTTCCTGCTGGGATTCTTCCTCGACTTTATCGAGATTGCCGTCGTTGTAGTGCCAATTGTTGCGCCGATTCTGCTAGCTAACCCAGAAGCGAATATTACTGCAGTATGGTTAGGTGTGATGATTGGTTTGAATATTCAGACCTCGTTCTTAACGCCGCCATTTGGTTTCGCCTTGTTCTATCTCAGGGGGGTGGCGGATAAAACCATTCGCACCATGGATATTTACAAAGGGGCCAGTGTGTTTATCGGTTTGCAGATTTTAGGTTTGGCGATTGCGGGTTACTACCCCACATTGGTGAACTACCTGCCAAATCGTACGCATCTGTTATCAGATACAGCACCGCCACCAATGAATCCTAAGATCCAAGGCTGTCTAGAAGACTATGTAATCGAGGAGTATGCGAATAACGAGGAGACAATTCGGGCGGCGATTCAAACTGCTCAGAAGTTGGATATCTCTTATTTGCCAGCTGATTTGCAGCAGAGCTTTAAAGAGAGCACTAATGATGCCGCGCGCAGCTTTGATCTGATGGCTGAGACGGCTCGGGTTCGTCAGGAGCTGGATGACTATGCGCCTGAATACGCACCGATTCATAGAAACGTGCGCACCATTGAGCGCGATGCTAAGCGAATCGAAGCAGGTATTAAGGATCTGGAAATTGAGATCAAGTCACTTACTTATACTGCTGGCGACCAGAGCACTGCAACGGCAGTTATGGAAGCTCAGGTGGTTTCGCTGAAAGAAGATCGTGAGAAACTGCTGGCGACTATTCCTGATACTTGGGAAGCGGCTCGTGCACGTTATATTGAGCTTCAGGATAATCTCTCTAAGGCGCAACGTAAGTATTACAGCACGACTGATACGGCTTATGAGCAGACTCGAAACATTCGTGATGTAATAGCCTCAACACCAGCGCTTAAGGTGTTCCGACCTGAGCTGGATATGCTGGCTGAGACCATTACGCATGCGCCACAAGAGCCTGCAATGGATACCATCAAAACGGTGGAAGATCGTTTAGGTGATATTGCCGGTGCTAGCGCTATCAAGTCGAACCTCTCCAGAGCGCGTCGTGCTCTGAAAAAGGATGACTCTGAAGAAGGGCGCACTGCAGCGATCAAGTTCCAGAAAAAGGCGATTGAAATCTATGAGTCTGAAATGGTCTGGCGCTTACGAGCTGAGAAAGAGTTAGCACCTGCATTAGCAACGTATGATGCGGCGATCTCTAAGACGATTGGTGTGAGATCTCAAGCGCGCTTAACGGACGATCAGGCTAAGCAAATTGCTATGTGTCAGTCTTCGCACAAGGATGTTTCACTAAGCTTCTAATCGCTTGTGTGAACCGCTAAGTGTTGGTTACGCCTTCTTGCTCTTTAGTACAGAGTAAGAGGGCGTTTTTATTAATGAATGTTATGTAGATAGATGATTATGAATCCTGTTACTGAGGCCCAATTACGCCACCGTTCAATTCGCCAGTACTCTGGCAAGCCGATTGAGGAAAGCCTGTTAGTTAGCTTAATTCAAAGCGCTCAGGGTGCAGCATCATCCAGTTTTGTGCAGGCTTACTCTTTGGTTCAGGTAAGCTCGCCTGAAACCCGAGCTAAAATTGCAACGCTGGCCGGTGGGCAAAAGTGGATCGAATCAGCTGCCGAGTTTTTGGTGATTTGTGCTGATCTAAGCCGCATTGAGTATTGCTGTGAGCAACAGGGTATGGGGCGCTTGGAAGGCTATGCAGAGCACTTCTTAACTGCAACGGTCGATGCATCGTTGATGGCACAGAATTTGATGCTGGCGGCAGAGTCTGAGGGTTTAGGTGCGGTATTTATTGGTGGCATTCGTAATGACCCAAGTCAGGTATCTGAGTTGCTAGAGCTACCAGGTCAGGTCTACCCAGTCTTTGGTCTATGCTTAGGTTGGCCAGATGCCGAGCCGGATTTGAAGCCACGTCTTCCGGTGGATGTAATCTTGCATCGTGAAAAATATGATGCCAGTCGCTGTGAGCGGGATGTGCAAGCATATGATGCGCAAATGCAAGCCTATTACCAAGCACGCGGGTCTAATCAAAAGCTTACAAATTGGTCAGCGCAAACGGCCGTAGCAGTGCAGCAAAAGAAGCGTATACACATGCTGAGCTTTCTGCAGGATCGTGGATTTTTGAAGCAGTAATAGGTGGTCGCTTTTCTTTGATGGGTGGTGCTGTTAAACTGATTAGGGGATTAAGACAAATTCCCTAATGATCATTTTTGAGTGATCGAAGTATTAAATTATTTCAATAGCAGGTGGAGAATATGAAAATTAAAGGTCTTGTAGCAATCGCATTAGCAAGTTTATCACTGACTGCCTACGCAGCAATGGATTCACAAAACACAGAGAAAGTTCCGCCTAAGCCGATCATGGTTGAGCATACTCACCCTGAAAATGCATGTTTCTATGCAGTAACTCATTCTCATGGTCCTGAGCTGGGTGGTCCTGGTCATAACCATGGTAAGGTTTGCGGCTAATACTCATTCTAGTTGAATGATAAGCACAGACTAAATAAGAGCCGCTCTTTTGGGAGCGGCTTTTTTATTGCTAAAAATCGATGGTTAAAGATCAAATTGGCGAGGGCTAACCTTTAAATGATACTGAACCAAAACAATCTTTACCTAGTCAAAAATCCAAGTCCTAATTCTATACGTATAACTATTAATATTAAAAAAATATCAACTGGAGTTGTTATGACCTTAAGAGCGATTTTGACCACAACCTTCACGGCAGCACTGAGCTTTGGAGCACTTTCTATTCCTAGCCACGCGGCAACTCAGACTTTAATCGTTGCAGGTGGCTGCTTTTGGTGCGTTGAGTCAGACTATGAAAAGGTCGATGGAGTCTCGGATGTGGTGTCTGGGTACATTGGCGGAATCGTAGAGAACCCAACCTACAAGCAAGTTTCAGGTAAAAAAACAGGTCATTACGAGGCAGTAAAAATCACGTTTGATGATCAAAAGGTACAGCTACGCTCCTTGCTTGATTATTTTTGGAAGACGATTGATCCAACGGATGCAAGCGGACAATTCTGCGATAAAGGCAGTCCGTACAAAACAGGCGTGTTTTATCAAAACGAAGCTCAAAAGCAAGTAGCAGAAGCATCCTTGGCAGCAGTGACAGCCAATAAGCCATTTGCAGCGCCCATAGTGACGGAGCTGTTACCGGCTAAAACATTCTACCTTGCGGAAGGTTATCATCAGGATTATTACAAAAAGAATCCGATCCGCTACAGTTATTACAGAAGTAGCTGTGGTCGCGATAACCGCATTGAGCAACTATGGGGTGAGGTTGCCAGCAAAAAGCATCATTAATTGCCGACTTTAGCCGGTTATAATACAGTACTGAAGTGAGACGATTTATTGCGGCCAGTGTCCTTGGAGATATACAAGGCCTGGTCCGCTTCACTTAATAACTCGGTATAGACTAGCGAGACTTCCAAGTCTTCTTCAGCATCGTAGGTCATTGTGGCGACGCCAATGCTGATCGTCAGCGGTCGTTTGGGCCATTGATAAGACTCGATTGCACTGCGAACTTCCTCAGCGCAGATATTCGCTCCCTGAGCATCGGTATTGGGTAGGATAATTGCAAATTCCTCACCACCAAAGCGGGCAACATAATCACTACCACGACTGCTGCTTTTCAGTAATTTCGAAACGCGTTGCAGCGCAGTATCACCTTCTATATGGCCGAAGGTGTCGTTATAGGATTTGAAAAAATCCACATCAATCAGCAGGAGTGAGAGTGGCTGTCTGGTGCGACGAGAAAATAATATATTATCTTCTAAGCGGGCCTGAAAGGCTCGACGGTTAAATAACCCGGTGAGACTGTCCGTAGTAGCGATACCTTGCAGTTTACGATTTGCACGTTCCAACTCGATATTTTGCTGAGCCAACGATTGCTCAAGGTCCATAATGCGTTTGGCAGAGCGCAAGCGCACTTCCAGCTCTTCGCTGTTGATTGGTTTATTGGCAAAGTCATCAGCACCGGCAGCAATCCCACTGATTAAATTAGTTCTTCCGGACATGCCCGTCAGTAAAATAATATAGATGTAGTTGGGAAACGCTTCATTACGAATGCGCTCACACAAGCCCAATCCATCCAGTCTTGGCATCATCCAATCACTGATTACTATCTGAAAATCCTGACCATTCTGCAGTAATGTCCATGCCTCTTCACCATCTCCTGCTGTAGTGACAGTATGCCCAAGCTTTTCAAGTACGGACTTGATAATCAGGCGTATGTCTTTGGCGTCATCTACAACAAGAATATTCATATAGTTTAAATTTTAGTTTTTTAATTAATAAGAGGGCGTGGCTATGCGCACCAAAATATATCGCATTAATTATAATATGCTGAATGTGGGTTGGAGTCGAGTCATTGGCTGTTTGGTATTAAGTAGCAAGTGTCGTTAATTTGTTCATTTTAAAAGCGAATTTTGATGAGACCTGATATCTGGGGTATAAAAAAGGCACCTTATCGAAATAAGGTGCCTGAGTTATCTCAAAACGTTACGGCTTAGCTGCAAGTTCTGTATTGGAAATTATACTTAAAGGTTGTCTTGGTGGTTAAGTCAACCGAGTCAACCGTGAGCATCGCTTCGTTGCCGCGATTTGTGCGTACTGAAGCGGCTGTCTTGGAACGCAGGATCACTGAAGCACCACAAGGAGACCATACATTAGCCATCACTCCCAAACGATCTTTAATCAGGTAGTCATCACTCCTCTGACCATTCCAGTTAGAGCTTAAGCTTGGGCCACGAGCGCCAGCGAAAAAGTAGTCGCGCGAAAAATCTGCACGAGCGCCACGAGGCAGGTCCATAAAGCCACGGTAGTCTGCATCAATCAGCGATACGCTAATACCATTCGGGACTTTTAAGCTAAATGCGATATCACATTTCATCCGTGAAAACGTGCGTTGTCCTTGGCCGCCAGCTTCTGCAATGTACTCATCAAACAATACCGAAACACTTTGCTTGTCTGGTGAAATTGTGACTGAGGCAGAGCCTGCAGGGCAACCATTTCCGCCGTAGCCGACATCTTGCAGAGTTACATTACTCAGATCTGGATTAGCATGCGCAGATTGTGCTGCAGCCATAACTAATAATGATGTCACTAAAATCGTTTTGCTTTGCTTTAACATGTAGAACTCCCAAAAACTTTGTGTGAATGATTAACTCGTTGGTATTGCTTCAAGAGCGTTGTAATGATTCTCAGATCATTTCATTGCATCCTTACCAACATATAGCGCAAAGTCGCAGAAAGGAAGCTCACGAAAAAATACTATTTTTCATCGGGGTGATGAAAGGTCATACCGCATAGTCTGTGCGGAGTCGGTTATACTTAGCGCCCTAATCCGGTAGCGATCAAAAAGAGAGATAATGATGAGTTCACGTAGCGTGTGGGAAACCCTCAAACAAGAAGCTGATGATGCCATTAAGGCAGAGCCTTTACTGGCCAGTTATATCTACTCCTGTGTGCTCAATCACAGTAGTTTTGAGGCGAGTTTGAGCTTTATTTTGTCGAATAAGATTGCGGATAATGTCATGCCATCAATGGCAATCCGTGACTTATTTGTGGGAGCCTACAGCAACTGCCCGGATGTGATTAATTATGGAAAACATGATTTAAGGGCCGTATTCGATCGCGATCCTGCGATTTATTCGATGCTAACCGTCTTATTAAACCTTAAAGGTTATCAGGCTATTCAGTCACACCGCCTCGCTCATTGCCTGTGGAATGATAACCGCAAAGACTTGGCCATGTTTATCCAAAGCCGTAACTCGGAAGTGTTTGGCGTGGATATTCACCCCGCCAGCCGCATTGGTAAGGGCGTTATGTTTGATCACGCTACCGGCATTGTGGTGGGTGAAACGGCGGTGATTGAAGATGATGTTTCTATTATGCAGCAAGTCACCCTAGGTGGAACCGGCAATGAGACCGGAGATCGTCATCCAAAAATTCGCTCCGGCGTATTGATTGGAACAGGTGCTACAGTACTTGGAAATATTGAAGTCGGTCGTGGCGCTAAAATTGGTGCAGGTAGTGTGGTGCTAAGCTCGGTGCCACCACACACGACGGTAGTGGGTGTGCCAGCAGCGATTGTCGGTCGCCCGGATTGCGATTCTCCATCGCGCTCCATGCAGCAAAATATTTATGATAATGATTTCGATTGCCCAGAGGGCGCGATCAAGAAGTGAGTCTAATCTGTTGTCTATAAACTTTCAGGTCGTTGGATAATTATGTCCGTTGAACAGTTTCCAGCAACTCAGCGCGAGTGGCATTGGCGAGTTCTAATGTTGGCTTGGCCTATCATTGTGTCGAATCTTTCGGTGCCGTTGGTGGGATTGGTCGATACCGCCGTCGTTGGCCAATTACCCGATCCTAAATACATGGGGGCGGTTGCCATTGGTGCGACCATTTTCAGTAGCGTGTTTTGGGTATTTGGCTTTCTGCGAATGGGGACAACTGGCTTTGTGTCTCAGGCTGCCGGAGCTGGGGACCAGCAGGAAGTTAGTTACAGCGTACTGCGCCCCATGTTGATTGCGGTGGTGCTGGGCTTGCTGCTAATCCTATTGCAGCAACCCATTGGCTGGTTGGCTATGCGCCTAATGAGCGCCGGCGATAGCGTGACTGCGGTGGTTGAAAGCTACTATGCCATCCGCATTTTCAGCGCACCGGCAACCTTGGTGAATTACTGTATTTTGGGCTGCCTGATCGGCATGCAGCGGATGCGCTTTGCGCTAGTGCTTCAGCTTATTCTCAATGGCGCAAACCTGTTTCTGGATATCTTGTTTGTGCTGTATCTGGGTTGGGATTCCGATGGTGTCGCGCTAGCCTCAGTATTGAGTGAATATCTTGCTGCATTGGTTGGGCTTTGGTGGTTGCGGGAGCTGCTGTTTCCGAAATGGCTGCGTCAAAGTGTGAGCTGGGGTGTGCTACTTAACAAAGAGCGACTACGCGCCTTATTTGAAGTCAATGGCAATCTGTTCTTGCGGACTCTGCTATTAACTAGTGCCTTCTTCTTTTTCACCGCGCAAAGTGCCCAGTTTGGTGTTGTGGTGCTTGCGGCGAATGCCTTGCTGATTAATCTGTTGCAAATGCTGGCTTATGGTCTGGATGGCTTTGCACATGCCGCAGAAGCTTTAGCCGGTGGCGCTTATGGTGCGAAACGCCGTACCGCATTCCAGCAAGCCGTGATCAGTAGTACGCTATGGGCTGCTGTAATGGCATTATTAATCTGTCTAATTTATGCGGTTGCAGGGCCTTCCATTATCGACCTGATGACCGTAAATACCGACGTAATCGCCGTCGCTAATCAGTATTTACCGTGGATGATTGCCGCACCAATTATCTCAGTCTGGAGCTATCAGTTGGATGGGATTTTCATCGGTGCGACTAAAACCAAGGCCATGCGCAATACCGTAGCATTATCATTACTGATCTATGTCGTGTTGGCTTTAGTGTTAATTCCGCAATGGGGTAATCAAGGCTTATGGTTTAGCTTGATGACCTTTATGGCACTCAGGGGAATCACTCTGGGCATGGCTTACCCCAAGCTGGTTAAGCAGCATGAGTGGCGCTGAGGGTGTACACGTTAAAACTAATTAAAAGATTTTAATTTATTTGTGTATCGTTTTTTAAGATAATGAATTGATTATTGGTCATAGCTGAAAGCCTTCAATCTTCAGTGATTGTCGGTAGAATGCCGTCATCAATTGAATGATTAACAGGAAATATTATGTCATTGCGTATTAACGATATTGCACCAGATTTTACAGCGGTAACTACACAAGGCCCAATCAACTTTCACGAGTGGATTGGCGACGGTTATGCGATTTTATTTTCTCACCCAAAAGATTTCACACCAGTTTGCACCACAGAGCTGGGTTACGCAGCAAAGCTTGAGCCTGAGTTCGCAGCACGTAACACTAAGCTAATCGGCTTGAGTGTTGACGCAGTTGATAACCACGCATCGTGGGCAGCAGATATTGAAGAAACTCAAGGTTCTGCCGTTAAATTCCCAATGATCGCCGATACTGATCTGAACGTGGCTAAGCTGTACAACATGCTGCCAGCAGACGAGTCTGGCTCAACAGAAGAGCGTACTCCTGCAAACAATGCGACTGTCCGTACTGTCTTCATCGTTGGTCCTGATAAGAAAATCAAACTGACCATGACTTACCCAATGAGCGCGGGTCGTGATTTCAATGAAATCCTGCGTGTATTGGAAGCGATTCAAGTTGGTGAGAAGTACGGTGTAGCGACGCCGGTTAACTGGAAAAATGGTGATGATGTAATCATTCCACCAACAGTGTCTAACGAACAAGCCGCTGCTTTATACCCTGAAGGCTTCAGAACGCTTAAGCCTTACCTGCGTTATGTAAAGCAGCCAGGTTAATCTAAGGCGCTAGCCAAGTAACACGCTAGCAAATTAATCAGCCACAGGCAGACCAAGAGCACCATTGATTTATAATCATGGTGCTTTTTTTATGGAATTTTTGACGGTATAAATCGTCTATACTGAACCTACTTCTCCCGAAGCCAATACGAGTGTTCACTATGAAACGATTTTTAGTCCTGAATTTGTTCAGTCTGCTTGCCGCTATGTTTTTGACAGTCCCGGCGTTTGCTGATGAAACCGAACTAGATGGCTTCAATAGCCGTATGCGAGTGATGGAGGAGGCAATCTCCGCACGTGCAGGCAATATTCCCGGACAAATTGCGGCCTACAATACGTTGGAAGCAGCCTTAAAGCGGGAACTCGATCGGGCCTTTGATCGGGTAATGACGCAAATGAAACCCTCGCAGCGCGCTAACATGACGCAATCTCAACATCTTTGGGATAGCCATCGCGATGCTGAATTTAAATGGATGGACTTGGCGCATAGTCCGGTAGAGCCCAATAGCATTGAGCATCTCAGCATCCTGCAACTGCGTAACCTCATGCTCAATGCGCGAGTGATTCAGCTATACACCTACCTAAATACCTTACCGATTCAGGGTGTTGTTAAGCCTGTCCGTAGTCGTAATACCGATCCTGATAGTGGTGGGAATGACCTGAAAATTGCCACCTTCCGCGGTTTCTCGCTTGGTGATGGCGCGTGCTTTTTAGATCTCGTTGATGAAGATCGCAAACCCTTTACAGAAGTCGCTGACACCGCATTTTGCCAACGTGAAAGCGAGTTACTGGACAAAAAAGTCAGCTTAACTTATCGTCTGGGGTCACTCTCCAGTGCAGCCTGCTTAGAGTCTAGAGGCGCCTGTGATGATAATAATATGTTAATCATGGTGGTTGACGCCAAACCCATACGTCCTAGTCGCTAAGCTTATGAAACAACACACGGTTCCTGCCAGTTATGTCCGTCATTTGATGCTGCAAGTTGCCGAGCAAGGTTACGACGTGCTCGAAGTAATGGATTATGTTGGAATAAAGTCGCTGGATATTAGCGATGATCAGGAAGTGTCAGCCGAGATTTTCAGTGCCCTGTATCAGCGGATTATGTATATCGCACAGGACGAATATTTCGGCATGATCAGTGTGGGTAAGGTGCCAAATGGCACCTTCCGTATGATGTGTCTGGCGATTATTCACAGTAAAACGCTGGGGCAGGCGATTTCCCGTGCCAGCGACTTTCATGAGATTTGTCGTGGCGCGCGCATTAAGCCTAAGCTGGTGCGTCGTGGTCGTTATGCCAAAGTGTCATTTGCTGCTTTGACCAATATGGATGCGGAAGAAGCGGCGGCTTTTGTGAATAGCCAGTCACCCGCGCAAATAATCACATCGCTGTCGATGTGGCATCACTTTATCAGTTGGCTCATTGGTCAGCGGATTGAATTAAAAGCGGCTTATTTTAACTTTCCGGAGTCAGACGGTTTACCTAATAGCCGAGCCAGATTCCGCGCCGATGTGAAATTTAATCAGCATGACACTGCCTTTGTATTCCCATCTCGCTATCTGGATTATCCCGTGGTGCAGAATGAGAAAACGTTGCATGCGTTTTTGCAAACCGCGCCATACCAATTGATTGTGATGGTGGGTAGCGATGACAGCTCATTGACCGAGCAGGTTATTTCATTAATTGGACGTGATTTTAGCTTAGCACCACCAAGTGCTGAGTCGGTGGCTAAAACACTGAATATGTCAGTTTCAACCTTGCGCCGACGCTTGCTGGAAGAAGACACCACTTACCAAAAAATCAAAGATGAGTGCCGCAAGCAGTCAGCCATTGATTATATGAACTCACCACAGCTGTCGATTAATGATGTTGCGGGCTTAATGGGCTTTGATGAGCCGTCGGCTTTTTTCCGGTCCTTCAAGCGTTGGACGGGGATGACGCCGGGCGAGTACCGCCAGGGTGATGACTATCGTAAGAGTCTTGAGCGCCACTAAGCAGCATCATATGCACGGCGCTGCGGCCCATCTTCACAACATCCTGTTGATCAATATAGATTCCATCATTTGCCAATCGGCATAAGCCGTGCATGGTCGCCCAAGTGACTTGCGCAACCCGTAAAGCGCTTTCTTGGCGGGTTAACAGGTCTGCTGTCTGCAAAGCTTCAATGCGTATCAACCACTGTTTAAACGTCTCCTTCGCTGCTTTTTCCAAGCTTGGCGTGGCTCGCTTATGCTTCCAGATATTGCCGCCATACATCAGCTCATAATGAGCAGGGTGCTCAATCGCAAACTCAATATAGTGCTGCATTAATAACTCAAACTGTTCTGCCGCGTTGTCTGTTGAGCTGTCGGGATTAAATTGGCCCACTCGTTCACGCTGCAATCGAAAACCTTCTTCCGCGATCGCACAGAGCAATTCATTCTTATCTTTATAGTGGTGGTAGGGCGCGGTGCGGGAAACGCCCACGTGATCGGCCAGCTTGCGCATCGACAATGCTTCCACACCATGCTCCCGAATAAGCTCGCTAGCGGTAGCAATCAGGCTCTGGCATAGATCGCCATGATGATAGTTTGATTTTTGTTTGCTCATTGTGCCAGCGTATCAATCTAACTTGACACCGTCAAGATAAGGCGATATTTTGATGCCCACTAGAGAAATAGCTCTGTCACGGGGCGCACTTGGAGGAAGCACGATGGTTTATCAATGTTTTGATATTGCAATCAACGATCACATTGCACAGTTAACATTTAACCGCCCGCAACAGCTCAATAGCATGAACAAAGCGTTCTGGCGGGAGTTTCCGCAGGCACTTGCGGAGATTGATCAGTCGGCTGACGCACGGGTGTTGATTATTTCCTCCACTGGTAAGCACTTTTGTGCAGGCATGGATTTATCGGTTTTCCAAAATCCTGATCCTAAAATGTTCGGCGGCGAGCCCGGCAGACGTGGCGAGCATGTGCGCCGCTTAGTGCAACAGCTTCAAGACTGCTTTACTCAAATGGAAAAGATGCGTATCCCCGTGCTGACCGCGATTCAGGGCGGCTGTATTGGCGGCGCAGTAGATTTGGTGTGTGCCAGCGATAGCCGCTATTGTACTGAAGATGCTTTCTTTACCATTAAAGAAACCGCACTCGGTATGACGGCAGACCTTGGTACGCTGCAACGCCTTCCAAAACTCATTGCACCGGGCTTAGCGCGTGAGTTGGCATTTACCGCTCGCAAGATGCCATCTGCAGAAGCCTTAAACAGTGGCTTTGTCAATCAAGTATTTTCTGATGCGGAAGCGCTACAACAAGGCGTGATGGCTGTTGCCAAGCAAATCGCCGAACATTCCCCATTAGCCGTTTCAGGCACCAAAACCATGATGAACTATGCTCGCGACCACAGCACTGCCGATAGCCTTGAGTATATGGCGACCTGGCAAGCAGGCATGTTCCAGCCTAACGATTTAATGATCAGCATGGCGGCACAAATGCAGAAAAAGCCGGGCGAATTTGAACCGCTGCACCCGATTACTGAGCCATTTGAATAAGGCCGCAACGCCTGAGTAATGCGGTCGATCAGTGACCAACCCTAATTTTATAAACGGGAATCAGCCAGCGCTTGAGACGCGGCGATTTCTGCAAGCAATCAGCGATATTGCCGGAGAATTTTATGTCAACTTCCTATCCTCACTTACTAGAGCCGCTCGACTTGGGCTTTACTACCCTTAAAAACCGCGTCTTGATGGGCTCAATGCACTTAGGGCTAGAGGAAATGCCGAGCGGTTTTGAGCGCATGGCCGCTTTCTACGCAGAGCGTGCGCGTGGTGGCGTATCCCTGATTGTCACGGGTGGTATCGGCCCAAATCCGGAAGGTGCGGTGCACGCACACGCGGCAACTTTGGATTCTGAAGAGAAAGTGCCTAGTCACCAAATCATTACTGAGGCAGTTCATGAAGCGGGCGGAAAAATCTGTATGCAGATTCTGCACACCGGTCGTTATGCTTATAACGTGAAGTTGGTTGCGCCTTCTGCGATTCAAGCGCCAATCAATATGTTCAAACCACATGCGCTAACCGATGATGAAATCGAAGGGCAAATTCAGGCTTTCGTGAATTGCGCGGTTTTAGCTCAAAAAGCAGGTTACGACGGTGTGGAGATCATGGCATCGGAAGGTTATTTGCTGAATCAGTTTATTGTTAAGCACACTAATCACCGTGATGATGAGTGGGGTGGTGCGTATGAAAACCGCATTCGTTTGCCGATTGAAATTGTGCGCCGGGTGCGTGAACAAACTGGCACTGACTTCATTATCATTTTCCGACTGTCGATGCTGGATTTGATTGAAGATGGAAGTAGTACTGAAGAAATTGTCACTTTAGGCCAAGCGGTAGAAAAGGCCGGTGCTACCTTAATTAATACTGGTATTGGCTGGCATGAAGCACGTATTCCGACGATTGCAACCAAAGTACCGCGTGCTGCCTTTACTTGGGCATCGGCCCGAGTGCGTCAGGCCTTATCAATTCCAGTTATTACCTCTAACCGAATTAATAGCCCTGAGGTTGCTGAAACAGTATTAGCTCGTGGCGATGCCGATATGGTTTCCATGGCGCGTCCATTTTTGGCGGATGCTGAGTTTGTGGTTAAAGCACAGCAGGGTCGTGCGGATGAAATTAATACCTGCATCGCCTGTAACCAAGCCTGTCTGGATCATGTGTTCGCGGGGAAACTCACGAGCTGCTTAGTGAATCCACGGGCTTGTCATGAAACAGAGATCAATTATTTACCAACTGAAGCGCCGCTGCGTATTGCGGTTATCGGTGCCGGTCCTGCCGGTTTAGCCTTTGCTAATGTGGCAGCCGAGCGTGGTCATCAAGTGACGTTGTATGATGCCGGTTCAGAAATTGGCGGACAGTTTAATCTGGCCAAGCGCATTCCTGGTAAAGAAGAGTTTAATGAAACCCTGCGTTACTTTGGTAAACAATTAGAGCTTCACAATGTTGAAGTCATTCTAAATCAGCGAGTGACGGCTCAAATGCTGCACGAAGCTGAGTATGACCAAGTCGTTGTGGCGACCGGTATCACGCCTCGCGAGTTAGATATTCCTGGGATTGATGATCCGAAAGTGTTGTCGTATATCGATGTACTAAAAGGTGCGCCAGTCGGTAAGCGTGTTGCCATTATTGGCGCGGGTGGAATTGGTTTTGATGTGGCGGAATTCCTGACTCATGAAGGCGATCACAGTAGCTTGAATATTCCAGAGTTCATGGCCAAGTGGGGCGTGGATATGAGTGGTGAAGCTCGCGGCGGGGTTAAAAATATCCAAGCTAAAGAAGCACCATCAACTCGCGAAGTGTATTTGCTACAACGTAAGAAATCCAAAGTCGGTAAAAACTTGGGTAAAACCACGGGGTGGATTCATCGGGCAGGTCTACAGAAAAAAGGCGTGAAGATGTTCTCGGCGTGTGATTACCAAATGATCAATGAAGAAGGCTTGTCATTAACCATCGCAGGTGAGGCAACTAGCTTGCTGGTCGATAATGTCATTGTTTGTGCCGGTCAATTGTCGCAGCGCAGTTTGGCGGATGAATTAATTGATTTAGCGCCTGATTTAACCGTTCATGTGATTGGTGGCGCTGATGTCGCATCGGAACTGGATGCTAAAAGAGCGATCAATCAAGCCTGTCGTTTAGCGGCAGAGTGTTAATAGTTTAATGGTTTTCGCATAATATCTGAGTGATTGACTTTGTTATTAATATTGACAGGTTTTGTTATTGGCCAATGCACTTAAATAGCTGATTATTACTACATGATAAAAACACAGGTGAACAAAAATGCCAGAATATAAAGCCCCCCAGCGTGAAATGAAGTTTGTGCTTAATGAGGTTCTCAACATTGAGGAGCACTATCAGCGTCTGCCGGGTTGTGAAGAGGCAACTGCAGATGTGGTTGATGCGATCCTGGAAGAAGGCGCAAAGTTTTCAGAGCGTGTTTTATCGCCACTGAATCAGATTGGTGATAGTCAAGGCTGTAAATTTGAAGATGGTGTTGTAACGACGCCGGATGGATTTAAAGAAGCGTACCAACAGTTTGTTGAAGCCGGCTGGCCATCGCTGCCACACAAGCCAGAGTTTGGCGGACAGGGTTTGCCAGAGTCATTAGGCATTGTGATCAATGAAATGATTGGTACTGCCAACTGGTCTTGGAGCATGTATCCGGGTCTGAGCCACGGTGCAATGGCGACCATTGAAGAGCATGGTGCTGAAGAGCAAAAAGGCACTTACCTGACTAAGCTAATCAGCGGCGAGTGGACAGGCACAATGTGTCTGACTGAATCTCACTGTGGTACTGACTTGGGTATGATGCGGACTCGCGCAGAGCCTCAGGAAGATGGTAGCTACAACCTGACCGGTACCAAGATCTTTATCTCGGCGGGTGAGCATGATATGGCTGAGAACATCGTGCATATCGTATTAGCACGTCTGCCGGATGCGCCAGCGGGTACTAAAGGTATCTCTCTGTTTATCGTACCGAAGTTTGTACCAGACGCTGAAGGCAACGTTGCCGATCGCAATGGTGTGAGCTGTGGATCGATTGAGCACAAGATGGGTATTCACGGTAATGCGACGTGCGTAATCAACTTTGATGGCGCAAAAGGCTTCCTGATTGGCCCACCAAACCGTGGTCTGAACTGCATGTTCACCTTTATGAATGCGGCGCGTATTGGTACGGCGATTCAAGGTCTGGTTCATGCTGAAGCGGGTTTCCAAGGTTCATTAGCTTATGCTAAAGACCGTTTACAGATGCGTGCATTGACTGGCCCTAAGAACCCAGATGGCCCAGCTGATCCAATCATCGTTCACCCTGAAGTTCGCAAAATGCTGCTAACGCAGAAGGCGATTGCAGAAGGTGGTCGCGCAATGTGTTATTACACGGCGATGTTGATTGATACGACGAGCAAATCTCAGGATGCGTCTGAGCGTGAAGACGCCGACCAGTTATTGGCTCTGTTGACGCCGATTGCTAAAGCATTCCTGACTGAGCTTGGCTTTGAATGTGCGAACCACGGTATGCAGATCTTCGGTGGTCATGGCTATATCGCTGAGTGGGGCATGGAGCAAAACGTACGCGATAGCCGTATTTCTATGTTGTACGAAGGAACTACACAGATTCAGGCACTGGATTTATTAGGTCGTAAAGTCCTGATGACTCAAGGCGCGTCACTGCGCAAGTTCACTAAGATCATCCACAAATTCTGTAAAGAAGAGTCTGGTAATAAAGCACTCAAGCCTTTCGTCAAGCAGTTGTCTGAGATGAATAAGGAATGGGGCGACCTGACACTGAAAATCGGTATGAAAGCGATGAAGAATCGCGACGAAGTCGGTGCAGCATCAGTTGATTACCTGATGTATTCCGGTTACGTAACAATGGCTTACTTGTGGCTTCGTATGGCGAAAGTGGCACAAGAGAAGCTGGACAGCGGTGCAGATGACGCTGACTTTTACAAAGCTAAAATGATAACGACGCGTTTCTACTTTGAGCGCATACTGCCTCGTACACGTGGTTTAGTTGAAACCATGTTATCCGGCGCAGACAACTTGATGGCAATGGACGAAGCACTGTTCAGCGTTGAGTAAATCGTTAACAAAATAATGCAGCAATAAATTTTACGAGGAATTGATCATGAGTAATGTAAGCGAAATTTTCAAGAAAATGGGCGAGAGCTTTGATGCGGATGCAGCATCTGGCGTTGAAGAGATCTTTCAATTCGATATCGATGATGAGATGTGGCATGCAGTGATTGATGATGGCACTTGCGTCATCGTTGAAGCTGAGCACGATGACCCGAGCGTAACGCTGACCATGGATGCTGAGACCTTGGCTGAAGTGATGAATGGCGAAACTGATGGCATGCAGGCATTCATGGCGGGTCGTATCAAAGCGACTGGCAACATGATGTTGGCAACCCAACTGGCGACGATCTTCCCAGTTGCTTAAATCCTCATTGGTTCACGGAGAAAAAACATGTTAATGGAAGGTAACTCCATTCGCGTAGAAGCCCTGGAATCCGGCTTCTACGAGGTCAACTTTGACCTTAAAGATAGCGCGATCAATACGTTAAACCGCAAAACACTCGGTGAGTTGCGTGAAGCGGTTGATCTGCTGATGAAGCAAGATGGTATGCGCGGTGTGCTGCTAAGCAGTGCTAAAGATGCATTTATCGTCGGTGCGGACATCACAGAATTTTCTGAAATGTTCAATGCTGAGGAGTCGACGATTACTGACTACCTCGCAGAAATCAATACACTCTTCAACGACATTGAAGATCTGCCTTGCCCGACTGTAGTGGCAATTAACGGCATTGCTTTCGGTGGTGGTTTTGAGCTGTGTTTATCAGCGGACTACCGCGTCATGGCGCAAGGCGCCAAAGTTGCACTGCCAGAAGTGAAGTTAGGTATCTACCCAGGTTGGGGTGGTACGGTAAGACTGCCACGCTTAATTGGTATTGATAATGCCAATGAGTGGATTTGTGGCGGTGGCGAGAATAAAGCCGATGCAGCTTTAGCTGTTGGTGCGGTGGATGCCGTGGTTGAGCCTGCAAACTTACGCGCTTCTGCGCTTCAGTTATTAAGTGATTGCGCTGAAGGCGTATTTGACTACAAAGCACGTCGTACTGAAAAACAAAGCCCTGTTCTGTTGAATAATATGGAACAAATGATGGCCTTTGAAAGTGCACGTGGCTTTATCGGTGCTAAAGCAGGTCCTCATTACCCAGCGCCAATGCTGGTGTTAAAGACGATTGAAAAGTCATGCACCATGACACGCGATAAGGCTCTTTTGGTTGAAGCGAAAGGCTTTGCTAAATTGGCTACTAACAGCGTAACAGCCTCTTTAGTGGGCTTGTTCCTGAAAGATCAGCGCGTTAAGAAAGTGGCTAAGCAATACACGGCGACTGCAGAGCCTGTTAAGCAGGCAGCGGTATTAGGTGCTGGAATCATGGGTGGTGGCGTAGCGTATCAGTCTGCTTCTCGCGGCACTCCGATTCTGATGAAAGACATCAATGAGCCAGCGTTGCAGTTGGGTCTGGATGAAGCCACCAAATTACTTGGTGGACAGCTTAAGCGTGGTCGTATTGACGCGGTTAAGATGGCGCAAGTCATTACCAAGATCACTCCAACACTGAGCTATGGCGATTTTAATCGTGTGGACTTAGTGGTTGAGGCGGTTGTTGAGAATGTAAACGTCAAGAAAGCGGTATTGGCAGAAGCTGAAAAGCATCTGAAAGCGGATGCGGTTTTAGCTTCTAACACATCAACCATCTCTATTACTGAGTTGGCTAAAGGTTTGGAGCGTCCTGAGCAATTCTGTGGAATGCACTTCTTTAACCCAGTACACAGAATGCCACTGGTTGAAGTTATCCGTGGTGAGAAGACCTCCGAGGCAACCATTGCTCGCACGGTTGCTTATGCACAGGCCATGGGTAAGACGCCGGTTGTTGTGAATGACTGCCCAGGCTTCTTGGTTAACCGCGTATTGTTCCCTTACTTTGGTGGCTTCTCTGGCTTGCTAGAGTCTGGTGCAGACTTTACCCGTGTGGATAAAGTGATGGAGCGTTTTGGCTGGCCAATGGGCCCTGCGTATCTGTTGGATGTTGTTGGTATTGATACCGCGTTCCATGCTGATGCAGTAATGGCTGAAGGCTTCCCTGATCGCATGGCGCACAGCAATGAAAATGCAATCGACCGCATGTTCAAGTTGGAGCGTTTTGGTCAGAAGAACCAGAAAGGTTTCTACCGTTATGAAACGGATCGTCGCGGCAAGCCTAAGAAAATCGCTGATGAAGCGGTTCCTGAGCTGTTGTCCGGTGTATTAGGTGAAGCGCGTGAGTTTGATGATCAGGAGATCATTGAGCGCATGATGATTCCATTGTGCATTGAAACTGCTCGCTGCGTGGAAGAGGGCATTGTTGCCTCGCCAGCAGAAGCCGATATTGGTTTGATCTACGGTATTGGTTTCCCTCCATTCTTGGGCGGCGCGATGAACTACATGGATCAGATGGGGCTGAAAGCATTCTGCGAAATGGCAGATAAGTATGCTGACTTAGGTCCTATGTACACACCAACGGATGCAATGCGTGAAATGGCAGCCAATGGCAGCACTTACTTTCCGGCAGCAGGCTAAGAGGATATAGCGATGAGTTTAAAAGCAAATGATGTAGTCATCGTCGATGCTGTTCGCACGCCGATGGGTAAATCAAAAGGTGGTGCGTTCCGCAATGTGCGCGCTGAAAAATTATCTGCAGAAGTGATTCGCGCGCTATTAGCACGTAATGAAGCACTGCAAAGTAAAGAAGTTGAAGATGTGCTTTGGGGCTGTGTAAATCAGACCAAAGAGCAGGGCTTCAATATCGCACGTAATGCACTGCTGTTAGCGGGTATGCCGCATTCAGTGTCTGGCCAGTCGATTAACCGCTTATGTGGTTCTTCAATGTCAGCACTGCACTCGGCAGCAACCGCAATCATGGCCGGCCAAGGCGATGTATTTATTGCCGGTGGTGTTGAGCATATGGGTCACATTTCCATTATGCACGGCGTGGATGTGAATGCTGAGATGTCAAAATACGCGGCGAAAGCCAGTATGATGATGGGTGTCACAGCGGAAATGCTGGGTAAGATCAACGGCATTAGTCGTGAGCAGCAGGATGCTTTCGGTGCACGTTCTCACCAGCGTGCGGCCCAAGCAGCACTTGATGGCAAATGGGATGATGAGATTATTCCAATTGAAGGTCATGCCGCTGATGGCTCTAAGATCATGGTCACGGCTGACGAAGTCATTCGTCCTGAGACCACGATAGAGACATTATCTATGCTGCCACCATCATTTGTACCAAAAGTCGGTACAGTTACGGCAGGAACCTCGTCTAGCTTCTCTGATGGCGCATCTGGCATGTTAGTGATGTCTGCGGCTAAAGCCCAGGAGCTTGGCCTGAAGCCTCGCGCTAAGATTGTGAGCATGGCGGTTGCAGGTTGTGATCCGGCTATCATGGGCTTCGGTCCGGTCCCAGCTACCCAAAAAGCACTCAAGCGTGCAGGCATGACAACAGACGATATTGACTACTTCGAGCTGAATGAGGCGTTTGCGGCTCAAGGTCTCGCAGTATTGAAAAATCTGAAGTTGTTAGACCGCATGGAAGATAACGTGAACATCAAAGGGGGCGCGATTGCATTGGGCCATCCATTAGGGTGTTCCGGTACTCGTATTTCCACAACCTTGCTGAATGTACTAGAGCAGCAAGACGCTACCATGGGCTTGGCGACTATGTGTATCGGTATGGGAATGGGTGTGACCACGGTGTTTGAACGTCTGAACTAGCTTTAACCAAGCTACTACTTAGTATTAGTAAATCGGTAAAGTACTGGAAGCGGGGTGAAACTCCTTCCGGTACTTTCTGGTGGCTGTTACTATCCAAAAACAAGGAGAGGAAATGAAACATATCTACACATTTGTGGCAGGTCTACTATTGGCATTGTGTGCCAGTACCCCAGCATTATCAGCAAGCGCAACCATGCCTGATCAGATCCAGTACGGTGGAAAAAACTTAGTACTGAATGGCGTCGGCGTGCGTACAAAATTGTTTATGAAGCTGTACTTCGGCGGCTTGTACCTCACTCAGAAAAACAAAGATGCTGCTGCCATCATTGCAGCGGATGAGCCAATGAGTATTCGTTTAGTCATTAATTCCAGCATGATTTCTCCTGAGCGTATGAAAGCGGCGACACTTGATGGCTTCAAAATCGCGACGCAGGGAAATCTGGCACCTATCCAGCCACAGATTACCAAATTACTAAATTCTTTCGACAAGGGCGTTGGCCCTGGCGATATCTATGAGTTGATCAATATGCCGGGCAGTGGTGTACACGTTGTCCGTAACGGTAAGCTCGTTGAAAAAATTAGCTCTTTACCATTCAAGCAAGCCCTGTTTGGAATTTGGTTATCAAACAAACCAGTTCAGGCAAACTTGCGTGCCCAAATGTTGGGTTTATAACTTAATCAGAGGAGTGATCTGTAATGCCTTTACCACAGTCCGTTAAGCGGGAACATCTACATCGTCGCCGTGTAAGCTGCGACGCTTTCAGGCGTGAAGATGGTCTGTGGGACATTGATGGCCATATGTCCGACATTAAGGAATACTATGTCGAGGCTAATGAAGAGGGGCGTACCGTGGAAGCGGGCGAGCCTTATCATGATATGTATTTACGGATCACTCTCGACCAACAGTTTCTGATTCATGAAGTGGTCGCCGTAATGGACTCGACGCCGTTTGGCTCCTGCCCAAAAATCACCTCAGCGTTTAAAGCACTGGAAGGGACACGAATTGGTCCTGGCTGGCACAGCAAAACCCGTGAATTATTGGGTGGCGTTAAAGGCTGTACGCATCTACTGGAATTGCTGAAGCCGATTGCAACCACTGCGGTGCAAGCGATTTGGCCAATGATGGATGAGAGTATGCGCCAATACAGCGCGGCGCTGGCATTGAATACTTGCCACTCGTGGTCTCAGTCGGGAGAAGTCGTTCGTGTACACTTCCCTAGTTTGTATAAATCTGAAGCCAGTGCCAAGCGTGAAAAAGATCTGATGGGTTAAGCTAAAAACGCCCGATACCAGCTGGTATTTGGGCGTTTTTAATTGTATCTATTCGTTTGGACTAGCCTAAAATGCGCTGCTTAGCGTATTGGTACTGCGTTGTAATTTCTTCTGGCTTGCCGATAGAGGCATCCAAGTTTCTCAGCATTCCATCGTGAATACCATAAATCAAACCATGCACCGTGGTTTCTTGTCCGCGAGACCAGGCATCTTCTAGTGTTGTGGTATTACACACATTCACCACCTGCTCGATAACATTCAACTCACATAAGCGATTGAGTTTCTCTGTTTGATCTTCGATTTGGTCCAGCTGTTTGCTGTGCTTTTTAATGGTGTCCCGTACATGCAGCAGCCAGTTATCAACCAAGCCATGTCGCTCTTTACCCAATGCCGCTTTGATACCACCGCAAGTGTAATGTCCGCAAACAATGATGTGTTTGACCTTCAACACGTCTACTGCAAACTGCAATGAAGACAGGCAGTTCATGTCAGAATGCACAACCTGATTCGCCACATTGCGCTGCACGAAGACATCGCCGGGTAACAAATTCATAATCTCACTGGCAGGTACACGGCTATCAGAGCAACCAATCCAGAAGTATTCCGGGCTCTGTTGCTGTTGAAGCTTTTCAAAAAATGCCGGGTCTTTCTTGAGAATACCTTTAGCCCACTGCTTATTACTCTCAAATATTTTTTCCAGCATGGGCGTGTTCCTGTGGCTATGGGATAGTTCGCGGATTATAGCCTGAGTTGTCTTTCACCCGCAAAGCCGCTAATTCACAGAAAGTGGTACTCAATGCTGAATAATATCGCGTAAAGCGTCATCCAAATGCGGATATTTAAACTCAAATCCGCTGCTCGTTAGCTTAGCTGGCACAACACGCTGGCCCGATAACAGCAATTCTTCTGCCATTTCGCCCATCATTAATTTCAGCACAAACTCTGGCATGGGAATAATGGCGGGGCGGTTTAATGCCGCACCGAGTGTTTTAGAAAACTCTTTATTGGTGACTGGATTAGGAGCCGTTCCGTTGATTGGACCTTGGATAGAAGGTGTTTCCAGCGTGTAGAGTATTGCGCCAACAAGATCATCCATATGCACCCAAGACATCCATTGCTGGCCGCTGCCTATTGGGCCGCCTAACGCCATCTTAAACGGCGGAAGCATTTTGGAGAGTGCGCCGCCGTTTTTACCTAATACCACGCCGGTTCGCAGATAACAGCAGCGAATGCCTAAGGCTTCTGCCTCAGCAGCTTGCGCTTCCCAATCTCTGCATAATTTGCTGGAAAAGCTGTCATCGCCGCTGGCTTGCTCATCCAGTTTTTCATCGCCATGTAAGCCATACACGCCAATCGCTGAGCCACTAATAAAGACTTCAGGTTTTTGTTTAGCGCGTTTTAGATACTCGACAAGGTCGGCAGTAGTAATCAGGCGGCTATCGCGTAATTGTTGTTTGACTGCGTCGGTCCAGCGCTGATCGCCGATGCCTTGTCCGGCCAGGTTAATGACGGCATCAAAATGATCGTCTTCAGTTAGATCATCAAGGTTGTCGATGGTCGCTACTTGCTGTTGGAATATCGCCGAGGTTTTTTTCGGGTTTCGTGTGAATATGGTGATGGTATGCCCAGCATTGAGCAGTGTTGGAACCAGTTGCTGGCCAATAAAACCAGAGCCTCCGGTTAGCAGGATATGTTTCTGAGACATGGCACCATCCTTTGCAGTAGTAGGGGATATTATTACTTTACAGAGTATCCTATCAGCATAGTAGATGGCTATAAGCCACGAATTTGGCTGGGTATTAAAGGCTATCTATTTTCCATCTGACAGCCAGTAGGATTATACTGCGGCACTCTTTCACGAATGGTTGATTGCCCAATGTTTTATACTACTGATACCCGTCAGCACGGCTTAGCGTTTGATCCATTTAAGGCCTTGGTTGTACCACGCCCGATTGGTTGGATTTCTACGATTAGTGACGATGGCGTGCCAAATCTAGCACCCTTTAGCTTCTTTAATGCCATTGCAGATAATCCACCAATGATTATGCTGTCGTTCGGTGGTCATAACGACACACTACGTAATCTTCAAGCTAACGGCGAAGCGAGCTGCTCATTTGCCAATAAAGCGATGATGGATCAGATGAATATGAGTAGTGCCGGCGTAGATGGCTCAGTGAATGAGTTTGAATTAGCGGGTGTGGCTGGTGCAGAGTCGAAGTTGATCAAGCCCATGCGTGTGGCTGATAGCCCGGCGGCTATGGAATGCAGGCTGTGGAAATCGATTGAATTACCGCCACGAGCGGATGGTAGTGCAGGTTATACCACGGTGATTTTAAGCGTTGAAGGTGTTTATATTAATGACGATTATATTGTTGATGGTCGCGTAGATACCGCCGCGATGGAGCCCTTAGCGCGTTTGGGGTATATGGATTATGCGGTGATCAACAAAGACAATATGTTTAGCCTGAACCGCCCAGAAGTGGATGCGGATAAGAAAACGGCAACGCTGAAAAGCGGCCCGTGGAGTGGAAAATACTAATCGCTTTTTAGCGGCCGAGACGACCAAGCAAGCGCTAAATGCATTTAATGGGTTGCTAGCTATCCCTTAAATCCAATCTGCTGTGATTGCCAGTTAGACTATCAAACCCATCTGCTGGGACTGCTAGCCAGGAATCTAAACTCGATAGAGCAGGCAAAAAATAACCTCCGACCAGCGGAGGTTATTTTCAAGCATCTTATTTAATCACGCTTTAACAAACAGATTAAACTTACCTAAGTCATTAACTTAAGCAATGTGCTCCAAAGTGATTTTCAGCATACGACGCACTGGCTCAGCAGCACCCCATAACAACTGATCGCCCACGGTAAATGCTGTCAAATACTCAGGGCCCATATTCAACTTACGAATACGACCAACTGGAATAGTCAGCGTTCCTGAAGTTTTCATTGGAGTCAGATCTTGCAGAGTCGATTCCTTATCATTCGGAACTACTTTTACCCACTCATTGTGACCAGCGATAATAGCTTCGATCTCTTCTAATGGGAGGTCTTTCTTCAGCTTAATCGTGAAGGCTTGAGAGTGACAACGCATAGAACCGATACGCACACACTGTCCATCGACCGGAATGCTATTGGCTTCGGTATTGCCCAGAATTTTGTTGGTTTCAACCAAACCTTTCCATTCTTCTTTAGTCTGGCCCTTTTCAACGGCTTTATCGATCCAAGGAATCAAGCTACCCGCCAGTGGAACGCCCCAGTTAGCCTTAGTCAAATCATCCGCATTCATTTTAGCAGTCACTTTGCTGTCGATATCTAAAATCGCAGAATGTGGATCAGCTAATAAATCGCTAACTTCAGCTTCCAGCTCACCCATTTGAGTCAGCAGTTCGCGCATATTCTTGGCACCGGCACCACTGGCTGCTTGGTAGGTCATGGATGAAATCCACTCAACCAAATCTTTTTCAAACAGGCCACCTAAGGCCAGCATCATTAAAGAGACGGTGCAGTTACCGCCGATGTAGTTCTTAACGCCGCTTTTCAGGCCAGCATCAATCACATCACGGTTAACTGGGTCCAATACGATAATGCTGTGATTATCCATGCGCAGGGTAGAGGCCGCATCAATCCAGTAGCCATCCCAACGCGCGCGAAGTTTGTTGTAAACCGCGGTCGTGTAGTCGCCACCTTGGCAAGATAGAATAATATCCATCTCAGCCAGCTTGTCGATGTTCATCGCATCTTCAAGAATCGTCGCACCAGTACCGACATCAGGACCTGCCTGACCCGCTTGAGACGTGGTAAAGAAGACCGGTTCAAAGCCTTCAAAATCATTTTCAGAGCGCATACGCTCCATCAGCACTGAACCAACCATGCCACGCCAACCAACAAAACCTACTTTGCGCATTGTAAACTCCTACAAAATGCCGCACTTCTTAAAAGAGTGGCGAATTGTAGCACTTGCGCCGCAAAAACAAAAAACAGAACTTTTAAACGCCGTTATTGGATATTGATAGCCGTACCCGCTAGTCATTTAGCGGGCACCTAATGCTATCGCTTTTCATTAGGCAACTTTCTGAGCCTGCTGTGCTTGTCGTTGTGGCAGCACATCTTTTAATTGATCGCGCAATGCACGAATCATGGTTTCAGTGGTTTCCCAGTCAACGCACGCGTCAGTTACAGAAACGCCGTATTCCAGATCAGCCAAATTCGCCGGAATCTTCTGATTGCCTGCACCAATATTACTTTCAACCATCAGGCCGATAATAGACTGGTTGCCATTCACCACTTGCTCGCCCACATTTTCCAGTACATTGCGTTGGCGGTTGTGGTCTTTTTCAGAGTTCGCATGGCTGCAGTCGATCATAATGTTTGGCTTGTGGTTGCCCGCCAGTAAAGACTGCTCACACTCTGCAACGCTCGCCGCATCGTAGTTAGCGCCTTTGCTACCGCCACGTAATACGACGTGTGCATGTTGGTTGCCGCGAGTATGAATGACCGACACTTCGCCTTCGTGGTTAATACCGAGGAAGCGGTGTGGTGCAGCCACTGAACTGAGCGCATTCATGGCAACATCTAAGCCGCCATCGGTACCGTTTTTGAAGCCAATTGCTGAGGACAAACCAGAAGCCATTTCACGATGAGTTTGTGACTCAGTGGTACGTGCTCCAATGGCGCTCCAGCTAATCAGATCTTGCAGGAACTGTGGTGAAATCGGGTCAAGCGCTTCTGTTGACGTTGGCATGCCCATGTCTGCCAGATCAGTCAGCAGCTTGCGACCAATCTTCAGACCTTCTTCGATTTCGAATGAATTATTGAGGTGTGGATCGTTGATCAGACCTTTCCAGCCAACCGTGGTGCGAGGCTTTTCGAAGTAAACACGCATCACCAAGTAGAGCGTATCGGAGACTTCTTCTGCCAGTGCTTTAAGGCGCTGCGCGTAGTCCATAGCGGCTTCGGTATCGTGAATGGAGCAGGGGCCAACGACCAGGAACATGCGAGGATCAGTACGGTCCAGTATGTTTTTAATGGTTTGGCGGCCTGCGGCGACGGTTTCCATCGCACGCTCGGTAACAGGAATTTCTTGTTTTAGCTGCACTGGTGTGATTAATCGTTCTGCACTTAACACGTTTAAATCTTCCAAAGTTGTCTTGCTGTTCATTTTAATAATTTCCTCTAGGCCAAAAAAAACCCCGATAGACGCCTGCCTATTGGGGTTCTCAGGTAGGCAGTTTTTAGACCGCCTACAGATGTTTCTACAGCGACCTATTCAGTGAATCCATAAAAATAGCCCAGCCAAGAATAACCCGTCTCGTGAGAGGCAGATTGCGTGGCTGGCTGAATAAATCGTTGTGTGTTTAATGTGTTCATGGCCCCGATAATAACAATAACGAGCGTTCATGCAAGCGAAAACTTTACCGTTGGTAAAAAAAATAATTTCAGAATCTATTAGCGATTTCTTTCTGATTGCGACATTAACCAATCGGTAAGGTTATGAAATTAATAACAATCTGCAATCTGCCGGTCATGGCGCTCAGCAACGTTGTATACTTCCTAAACTTTAAAGCGGCATAACAGGGCTCTATGACTATCCGTAAATCCATTAATTACTTAGCCAGAAAATTCCTCTATTTATGGGTGAGAACCGATGTGGTGCCCACTGAATTGAGCGAGCTGGATATCAGGCCGGATCAGCCAATTATCTATGTATTAGAAACCCGCTCATGGTCGAGTTTATTAGTGCTGGAAACCGAGTGTGAGCGCTTGGGCTTGCCATCGCCGCTGAACCCTGTTGGCATTGCTGAGCTGTCGGCATGGTATTCGGTGTACTCGATTTCACCGCGCCAACCATTTAAAGCTTGGCTACAAAAACAACCGAAGCGCTCGCGCATGTTGCGTGGGATTGTGGAGTGTTTACGGGATCATCCGGGTAAAGAAATTCAATTTGTACCAGTCTCGGTGTTTTGGGGGCGACCGGTTTCCAAGCAAGAGCGTTGGTTGCCGGTGGTGTTTGCAGATTCGTGGAATCTGGCCAGCCGTGTGCGCAAATTTTTTACGATATTGGTGCATGGCCGCGATACCTTTGTTAAATATTCTGAGGTGATTCGCTTTAAAGCCGAGCCGGATCATGATGAGCTCAGCGATCAAATGATTGACCGTTTGCAGGGCGTATTATCCAAACGCCTGACTGATGAGCGTGTCGCAACCTTGGGGCCGGATATTTCCCATCGTCGTACCTTGGTGAGGGATTTGATTTTAAAGTCGGATGTGCAGGCAGCCATTAAAGCGCGCAGTGCCGAAGATAATCTCACTGAATATCAAGCCACCGTGCAAGCGCGGCGCTATGTGCATGAGATTGTGGCCAACTGCACGCAGATCACCATTCAGCTGATGAATCGTGGTTTATCGTACTTTTGGAATAAATTTTATTCTGGCATTGAGGTGACCAATAACGCCGAGCTTAAGGAGTTAGCCCGCACCCATGAGTTAGTTTATGTGCCGTGCCATCGTAGCCATATCGACTATCTACTGCTGTCGTATGTGATTTATTACGAAGGGTTGGCGATTCCGTACATTGCGGCGGGTCGCAATCTGAATATGCCAGTGATTGGTTCGATTTTGCGCGGCGGTGGCGCGTTCTTTATTCGCCGCAGTTTTAAAGGCAATCAGCTGTATTCGGCGGTAATGTTTGAGTATGTGGCTGAGTTGGTTTCTAAAGGCGTAGCCATTGAGTACTTTGTAGAAGGTGGCCGCAGCCGCACCGGACGCTTGCTAAAGCCCAAGCCCGGCATGGTTTCAATGACTGTGCGTGGCTTTTTGAAATATCGCAAAAAGCCAGTCGCCTTTATTCCGGTGTATATCGGCTATGAAAAACTCTTAGAAACCAAAGCCTATCAGGCAGAGCTATCGGGTGAGGATAAGAAGTCCGAAACCTTTATGAACTCTGTGCGTTCAATGTTGCAGATTCGAGGTAATTTCGGAAAAGTATCGGCTAACTTTGGTGAGCCAATTTTCCTGAATAACGTGTTGGATGAGCAGCAGGGCGATTGGAAAACGGCTGAGTATGATGATGCTAAGCGGCCGGAATGGGTGCGCGATTCGGTAGAAACGGTCTCTGACACCATTGCCAGTCGAATCAATCAAGCAGCCACGGTGAATGCGGTGAATTTGATCTCCACCGTACTGCTTTCGACCTCCAAGCAAAGCATGGACGAGGCTGAGCTTTTGAAAATGCTGTCGGTCTACCAAGCTTTAATCTCACAGCAAGGCTATTCTAATCGTGTAGTCGTGACGCTGGAAACCGGTGCTGCACAAGTGGCGCGAGTGGAAGCCTTAAAAATGCTCAAGCGCCGCCAACATGAGCTGGGCGATATTCTGTATTTGGATGAAAAGCACTCGGTATCGCTCACTTATTATCGCAATAATATTCTGCACTTAATGGCGTTGCCATCCGTGATTGCTTGCTGCTTTATCAATATGCGCAAGCTGCCGGAGCGGGATATTATCAAGCTGATTGTGCTGATTTATCCTTTCCTGAAAAGTGAGCTATTTTTAGTGTGGGAAGTTGATGAACTGCCTGCTGCCATCAAAAATATGCTGCAACTCATGTGTGAGCAGGGCTTATTGGAAAAGGATGCTGGCAGCGATAGTTATGAGCGTCGCAGCTTTGGCACACTGGAGTTTGCACAACTTAATTTGCTGGCGCGGGTGATTTCACCGACGCTTGAAGTGTATTACCTGACCCTTGCGCTGTTAGCGCAAAGCGGTACCAAAACCATCCCCAAAGCCGAGCTTGAAAAGAAGTGTCAGTTGATGGCGCAGCGGGTGGCGATGATTCATGAGTTGAATTCGCCGGATTATTCAGATAAAAACCTGATTGCCAACTTTATTGATACGCTCATTCACATTGATTATGTGAAAGTGTACGGTACGGAAGATCTTGCCTTTAGTGAGGTGTTTGAGCGCGCAGATCAGCGCATTCGCCTGTTACTCAGTAAAGCCATGCGCGCCAATATTATGCAGATGCTGGAGCGAACCGAGACAGCAATTCCCCAAGATTCGGATGCCGCTAGCAAACCCTAGCGGCCTTATACTTTTTCAGGTTAGCAACGATGAAGACCATATATTCAGATCAACATTTCCAGCAAAGCCCAAAGCTGGAGTTGGCCGGTGGCGAGCTGGTGCCATCTTTTGAAAATCCATCCCGCGCGGAGCATGTATTGGCGCGAGTGAAAGCGGTGGGCTTGGGGGAAATAATTGCCCCTCAAGAGTTTGGAATTCGACCGATTTTAGCGGTGCACGATGCTAACTATATTAGCTTTTTGCAGTTAGCTTGGCAGGAGTGGAAAGCCGCTGGCTATGAGGGGGAGATCATCCCGATTTGCTGGCCTGCCGGACAAGCTTCTGACATCGTACCACGCCATATTAAAGGTAAAGTCGGGCGCTATGCTTTAGGCACTGATACCAATATTACCGCAGGGACTTGGACGGCTGCCTTGGGCGCTGCGCAAACGGCATTAACTGGCGCTGCGATGATCAGTGAAGCCTTTCATGCTTCTGAAAAAATAGGTGCGTTTGCTTTAGGCAGACCACCTGGACATCACGCGGCGAAAGCCTTATATGGCGGCTATTGCTTCTTAAATAACGCCGCATTGGCTGCACAGTTCTGCCGTGATCAGGGCATTGAGAAAGTTGCGGTTCTGGATGTGGATTTCCATCATGGAAATGGCACACAGGAGATTTTCTACGATCGCGATGATGTGTTTTTTGCCTCGATTCATGGCGACCCGATGGATAGTTTTCCTTATTACTGGGGGCATGCCGACGAGTGCGGCGCAGGCCTTGGCGAAGGTTTCAATCTAAATATTCCACTGCCTTCCGGAACCGGCTTTGCCGTTTGGCGTGAGGCGCTGAAAAAGAGCTTAGCAGCGATTGATTTCTTTGGTGCGGAAGTGCTGATTGTGTCTTTGGGCGTTGATACCTTTGAGGGTGATCCAATTAGTGCCTTTAAGCTCACCACGCCGGATTATTTGGTGATGGGCGCAGACATTGCCTCGCTGGGCATCCCTACCTTATTCGTGATGGAAGGTGGCTACAACGTTGAGGAATTAGGTGTGAATATGGTCAATGTTTTGCAGGGGTTTGAGGGCGCGATATGAACCAGTCAAATGGGTCACCAATGCTTAACTGGTCGATGCTGCTGGGCTTGATTATGCTCTGGGGCACCTCGTTTATGTTTGTCTCGCTATCGCTGGAGAGTTTTTCGCCGGTTGGTGTGGTAGCCATGCGGGTATCGCTCGGTGCTTTGGTGCTTACCGGCTTTTTATGGGCTAAAGGCTTAAGCTTTCCGCGTGATCTGAAGTCATGGTCGATCTTCTTATTATTTGGATTATTAGGTAACTTGCTGCCATTTTCCTTTATCTCCTTTGGGCAACAAAGTGTGACTTCAGGCATTGCCGGTTTGCTGATGGCGAGTATGCCGCTGGCAACTATAGTATTAGCGCATTATCTAGTGCCGGGTGAGTCTTTAAATCGATACAAAATACTGGGCTTTAGCTTCGGTATTTTGGGCGTTTTAATTGTGATGTATCCCAGCTTATTGGGTGGCCATAACACCTTATTTGGCATTATTCTCATCCTGCTGGCCAGCCTGAGCTATGCGCTCAATAGTGTATTGGTGCGCCGTTTGCCACGCTTTAATCCGGTGGTGGCTGGAGCAGGAATGCTGATTACCGGCAGCCTGATTATTGTGCCGATCTGGTTATTTCGCGATATGCCATGGCAACAAACCTATAGCCAGCAAGCGATCTTATCGTTGATTTGGTTAGGCATTGGGCCAACGGGGATTGCCACCTTATTGTATTTTGCAGTGATTGGTAATGCAGGCCCCACATTCTTATCGAATATCAATTATGTGGTGCCGGTGGTGGCGTATTTTACTGGTGCGCTCATGCTGCATGAGATGATTGAATGGCAAAGTCTGGCGGCATTGGGATTGATTATTTCAGGCATTGCCATTACGCGCTATATGCCTAAAACCAGACAAGCGATCTAAGAGTAATACACCGTAGAAATTAGTTATTGAAGGAGCCATATTATGAAAATCCGACAGTATCAGGCTGGGGAAGAGCGCATTCTGTGGTCGCTTTTTTATAATACGGTCCACACGGTAAATGCCAGAGATTACTCACAAGCGCAACTTGATGCTTGGGGCTATGCCGAGCTGGATGAAGCCATTTGGCAGCAGAAAATTGAAGCCATTAATCCTGTTGTTGTGTTAATCGATGACACGATTGTGGCGTATTCCGATGTGCAGGAGAGTGGTTATGTGGATCACTTTTTCTGTCATGCGGACTATCAGCGACAGGGCGTTGGGAGTTTTCTAATGGCACATCTGGAGCAGCTTGCTCGGGCCAAAGGAGTCACTGAAATGAGCTCGGATGTCAGCATTACCGCCCGCCCATTTTTTGAAGCCAAGGGCTTTGTGGTGGATGAGGAGCAGTTTGTCGAAATCCGCGGGCAGGTACTGCGGAATTTTAAGATGGTGCGTAAGCTCGTATAGCCACTATACTCGGCGAGTATCAGCTGTTTCTGTTGGGATTGACTGATATCTACGCGTGATAATTTCCAATCTGGAATGAGCGGAAATTATTGATATGAAACAGTCGCTTATCGAGTATCGCTTTATGGCTAATTCTGCCGCCACCATCGCCCCGCAACCAGACCGCATCGGTTTTGCCATCACCATGGCCATTGCTGGAACTCTCACCATCGCTAGCACTGACCTAACCACCAAGTGGCTGACTTCGGATTTATCTCTGTGGCAATTGCAGTCTATGCGCTCTGCGTTTGGCATCATCTTTTTGTTAGTACTACTAATCCTGATGCGTAAATTGCCGTCTATTCGGATGATCAATACCAAAGCCGTAATATTCCGCTCCGTATTGATGACCGCTTCCTATCTGGCTTTTTTTACCGCGCTGGCCGTATTGCCGATCGCGGTGGTCGCCGGTGGCTATTTTAGTGCACCATTATTTATGGTGTTGCTTTCTGCTGTGATGTTGAAGGAGAGTATTGGAATTTGGCGACTGAGCAGTGTATTGGCTGGGTTTATTGGTGTGCTGCTGATTGTTCAGCCCGACCCTGCGACCTTTGATCTGATGCTGGCATTGCCCGTTATCTGCGCTTTTTTCTACGCGCTGACTCAAGTATTCACTCGCAAATATTGCAAAGAAGAAACCCCTGTCGCGATGTCATTTTGGTTAGCGGCAGTATTCTTGGTGTCCGGCATTTTGGGCATCATCGGTTTGGCTTTGTTGCCTGTATTTCCTGAACCTGATTTTCTGACACGGCCTTTGATTAACTTGCCATTGACGCCACTCTTGGTGTTAGTCGCAGTGTCGATTGCTAGTGTGGCGATGCACTTTGCTTTGGCTGCTGCTTATCAAAATGCGCCGGCCAGCTTGGTTTCGCCATTGGAATATTTATACCTACCAGCGGCTATCGTTGGCGGCTATTTATTTTTTGATGAAGTGCCTAATGCAATGGCCTTAGTGGGTACTGCGATTATTATCATGGCTGGACTGACGATTGCCTGGCGTGAGCGGCTGGCAGCTAAGCAGAGAGTTAGCGTTTACTAAGGTGAGTCTCGCTTGCTTTTAGGGCAATGGAGAGCACTTTACTAGCCCTTCAAAATTGGATGTGAACTGTGCAGTGACGGGTTCATCCAGTATGGTTTAATTTATTTATTGGACCAACTGGAGCCTTATATGGGATTCCCAACAGGAATTTCAGGTGGTGACTTAGTGTGGCGTGGCGAAGTGCAAGCCATGAAGTTTGGTACGCGCTTTTGTGTGCCACAGCGCGCTCGATCATTGGTGCAAGGCGATGATGGCATATTCACCGTCCAGCTCGAAGATTGTGAGTCAGTGCGAACCAAGGCTGTTGTCATCGCCACGGGCGTTCAGTATCGACGGTTACCTATCTCCGATCTTGAGCGCTTTGAAGGCGTTGGCGTTTATTATGCGGCGACTGAAGTGGAGTCTCGTTGGTGTCGTGAAACAGCGGCAGTCATTATCGGTGGGGGAAATTCGGCGGGGCAAGCGGCGATGTATTTATCGCGCACGTCTAGCCATGTTCATTTGTTGGTTCGAGGCGGTTCGCTTGCTGCATCAATGTCTGATTACTTATCGCATCGCCTGCAAAATAATCCGGCGATTACGATTCATTATGGGGCTGAAATGTCTGCGCTGTATGGGGAAGATCATCTTGAGGCCATCGATATTCGAGATCGTAAAACCGGAGACGTTGAACGAATGGCGACTCGGGGTGTGTTTATTATGGTTGGGGCTGCGCCTAATACTGACTGGCTTAACGGCTGCGCGGACTTAGATGACAAAGGGTTTGTACTCACCGGAGAGGCGGTAAAACGCAATTCGTCTTATGAGACATCTCATGATGGGATCTTTGCTGTGGGTGATGTGCGTGCGGGATCAGTTAAGCGTGTAGCATCGGCGGTTGGTGAAGGCTCGGTGGTCATTTCGAAGGTCTGGGAGTATGTTCATTCTGAACAGTAGTTGATTACTTATATCCAAAAGGAATCCAGCATGCATTATATGAAATATGCGACTGCGTCACTCAAGTCAATCCATGTAAATACAAAGCATCGCTTTGCACAGCAACACGCGCTCAACCTATACCGAAAAGATGCTTTGTATAGTTTTATTCCAAAGAATGCCTGTTCGACCATGCGGCTGAGTGTTGCCATGGCCAATGGTTTTATTAAGAACAAACGTGACTACAATTGGATACATCAAAACAACGGGACATTCAGTGCAGAGCTAAGGGACCTTGTTCGGTGCGAGTATGCATTCGTAATATTGCGCGACCCTTTTTCTCGCCTCGTTAGTGCTTATTTAGATAAAATTGTTGGGAGAGGTTTAGACCTTTGGAGCTACGTAGACCTTCATGACAGGAGCATCAAGCCGGAAGCCGTTACCTTTGAGTTCTTTGTAAGAAGCCTGCTAGATACTGATATCCGTGATGGCAACATTCACTGGAAGCCTCAGCAGGATTTTTTGGTATTTGAGAATTATGACGACTATTTCTCGATTGAAAATCTAAGTAGCGCGAGCAAAACCCTTAAGGAAAAAATTGATCTGAAAGTCGTTGATGCGCGCCCACTAACGGCTCACCAAACTAGCGGTTATAAGCCCCTAAAGGAGGACTCTCCATTTAGCCTGAGCCCGGTTAAGTTGTTTGAGATGAAAAATGCAGGTTATCTTCCAAGACCAAAGGATATGTTCAATGCCGAGTTGATAGAGATCGTTGCTGAGGTTTATAACGGCGACATTGCGCTTTATAAACAGAAGATTACCGATGCTAAGCCTCCACTTTATAAGAAGTTGCTTAAGCAGAAGTAGTGATTGAAATGGCAGACACTAGCCCAAATTATGTAAGCCAACGAATTGATGTTCCGGTTGCCTTTGAAGCGCTTTTCTCGCACTTTTATGTAGCAGGAAATCACTCAAGTGACAGTCTCACCAAAACGCTATTGCCATCTTTTCAGTCGATGATGATTTTCAGTTTTGGTGAAGCTGTCACGCTTCGAAGCAGGCAAAATTCACAAATCACTCTGGATAAATGCTTAGTGTTCGGGCCAATAAAGCAGGCTTTCGAATACACCTTGCCACCCGGCGCTGAGATATTGGTGGTTAGCTTTAAAGATGATGCATTTTATCGCGTCTTCGAGTCTCCACCTTTAGAGAAAAACACAGCAATACACCCAGATAACCTAGTGGATGAAAGTTGTTTTACGGCACTATGGCAGGCGCTTAAGCAGGAGGCTGATGCGAACAGTCGGGTAAATCACATTCTCAATTTTAGCCAACCTTATATCCGACAGCGTACGCTACTATCCGAGCAGCTTTCAAACATCAAAAATACAAACGCTGATACGGTTAAATCTCTCGCAGAGTTACAGCAAAAAACGACTCGTACTATCCAATCACACCACAAAAAATACTTGGGTTATTCCGCAAAGGAATTTAAGCGTTACCAACGTTTTTCTAAGGCAATCAGCCAAGTACAAAGTAGGCTAGCTGCTGGCTCTAAGGTTGATTGGCATGACGTTATTGAGGCCTGTGATTACTATGATCAAAGCCATTTGATTCGGGATTTTCAGTATTACTTTGAGTTGAGTCCTTCACAATATCTCAAGTTTCAGCAGGATATTTGCGGGCCGATTGGCTGAGTTTCGTTTTCATACAATCCCCACGCATCGCGATTTCTTATTCTGGATTCATCTTTGAAATAGGAGGTCGATGCATGAAACATCTAATTATTTTTGCCCATCCAAATACAGGCAGCTTAAATGCCACGCTGAAACAAACGTTGGGGGATCACTTACAAGCGCAGCAGCATGATGTGGTAGTGAGGGATTTATATCAGCTGAATTTTAACCCTGTGCTTTCACTGCAGGATATACAAGGTCAGCGTGCTGGGCAGGTGGCAAGTGAGGTAAAACGAGAGCAGGAGTTTATTGCTTGGGCAGAGTGTATTACGTTTATCTATCCGATCTGGTGGACGGGTTTGCCGGCGATTGTGAAAGGCTACATCGACAGGGTGTTTAGCTATGGCTTTGCTTATCGTTATGATCAAGGTGTGCAAAAAGGCTTATTGGTGGGAAAGCAGGCTGTAGTCATCAATACGCATGGCAAATCTGCAGCGGAGTATGAGGCAAGTGGCATGGACAAGGCCTTGTCACTTACCTCAGATATGGGCATTTATGAGTATTGTGGTTTGAGTGTAAAGCAGCACTTCTATTTCGATCAGGCTGATCGCGCAGATGCCGCCACCATCGATACATGGCTCGCTAAGATCAAATCAGAATACGCCGCTTAAAACTAAAAATGGCTTGGTAAAACCGAGCCATTTAATCATCATGTTAGCTGGTTAGCTGGTTAGCTGGTTAGCTGGTTAGCTGGTTAGCTGGTTAGCTGGTTAGCTGGTGCGTTTGCGCAGCTCATATTTCTGAATCTTACCAGTTGCTGTTTTCGGCAACTCCCCAAACACCACTTTCCCTGGCTTTTTAAACCCAGCCAAATGCTGCTTACAATGATCGAGAATGTCCTGCTCAGTGACTTGCACTCCAACCTTGATTTCAATATAAGCACAAGGCGTTTCACCCCATTTCTCATGCGGCATTGCCACTACAGCTGCATCACTGACCGCAGGGTGTTTATACAGCGCATTCTCAATTTCAACCGAGGAAATATTCTCACCACCAGAGATAATAATATCCTTGGCGCGATCTTTAACCTGCACATAGCCATCTGGATGAATGACCGCTAAATCACCACTCCAAAACCAACCGTCATGGAATGACTCTTCAGTGGCTTCAGCATCTTTCAAATAGCCTGTCATAACGGTATTAGAGCGAATCACAATCTCGCCCATTTCAATACCATCGTGCGCTACTGGCTCCAGTGTTTTTGAATTAATAACCGTGGCCGATTCGGTCATTGGAAAGCGTACACCCTGACGGGATTTTAGCTCAGCAATTTTATCCTGATCCGCCGTGCGCCAAGCTTCTTGCGAAGTACCTTGCAGGATGTGGCCATAGGTTTCTGTGAGGCCATACACATGCATGACTTCAAAGCCCATTGACTCCATTCTGGCAAGTACCGGCGCTGGTGGTGGCGCTCCGGCCGTCATGCAGTAAACAACTCGATCTTCTGAAATGCGTGCAGGGCAGTCGGGTGAATTGGCCAACATATTCAACACAATCGGCGCGCCACCAAAGTGAGTTACCTCGTGGGTTTGCATCAGCTCAAAAATAGTTTTTGGCACAATGCTACGCACACAAACTACGGTCGCCGCCATGGCGGTCATCGTCCAGGCATGGCCCCAGCCATTACAATGAAACAGCGGTACGGCATACAGATAGGTCGGGTGCAGTGGCAATGGCCAGCCTGCAATCGTACCCATCGACATCAGATAAGAACCACGGTGATGATAAACCACACCTTTAGGATTGCCCGAGGTGCCGGAGGTGAAATTAATCGCCAGTGGCTGCAGCTCATTGGCAACCTGGTAAGGCAGGTACTCGCTGCGCTTAACCGGCTTACTCAGCAATTCCTCATACAGATAAATCGATAAATCATCCGGAATTTCTGGTTGTGTTGCCGCATGCGGGTCATCAATTAAAATGACCGGAATCGGGTTGCCTGCCTCTGCGCGATCACGAATACCTTGAATCGCGAGTGGCAATAATTCACGATCGACCAGCACGGCTTTAGCTTCGGCAAAGTTCAGAATATAGCGAACGGTTTCCTCATCCAGACGTGTGTTAATGGTGTTCAGTACAGCGCCAGCCATCGGCACAAAGAAGTGCGCTTCAAACGTTTCTGGCGTGTTAAAGGCGAGTACTGAAACCGTGTCATGTGCGCCAATCCCTAAGCGCTTTAGCGCATGGGCCAGCTGCTGACAGCGCTGTTCGGTTTGCGACCAAGTGTAGCGCTGCGATTGATAAATCAGGCTGGTGGTATCGGGGTATACATCCGCCGTGCGCGATAAAAATCCGATCGGCGTGAGTGGTACAAAGTTGGCACCTTGGCCCGGTGATTCACTCAGTGAGTCGTACATGGCAGGCAGTTTGAGTGTTTGGTCAGCTCGGGACATAGGGGTTCCTCAGGTATTACGTTCAGCAAGGTTCAATTTGGCAAAATCATACGGTAATTCACAGCAAATTACCTGATATTCAACATTACCGCTTTTTACGGTGAGGCGTCTATTTTCCTCGAGTGCGGCGCGGATTGCGGCAGAGTTTAGCATCGCAAAGCCTAGCCATGCATGGTATTTAGCCGATAGGGTGTGAGAGGTAATCTCGCCGACTATGCTGCCTTCTAATCGTACCTTCATGTCTGCGGGCAGTTGGTGCATTTGCGGTGCAGCTAAGCCGATAAGCCTAGAGGGAACGCCTTCGGCTTTTTGCTGGCGAAGTGCCTCAAGGCTCATGCTGGAAAGGTCACGATCAAGATGGCAATATTTATCTAAGCCACATTGCAATGGCGTATGGCGATAATCCATATCGCTACCAAATGAGAGTAAGCCGCTTTCAATGCGCTCGATCAGGTTCGGGCTGCCATGACCCACATTCAGATCTTCGCCCTGCAAAAATAGCTCATCCCACATGGCTTGGCCGACTTCGGCATCATCCACATAGACTTCGAAGCCGCCTTGTTTGGACCAGCCGGAGCGCGCCACAATCATTTCATGGCCCCGAAACGCCAATCGCTGGTAGCGGAAAAAGCGAATATTTCTGACTCCTTCACCAAATAAGCGCTCGACCAACACTTCTGCTTTTGGCCCTTGAATGGCGACTGGCCACACGTTGGGCTCGGTAATTCTTACATCCAGCCCTGCGCCAAGTGCTAAGCCTTTTGCCCACAGCAACACATCCGAGTCGGCGATGCTTAGCCACCACGTTTGCTCATCTACTTTAATGCCGATGGGGTCGTTAATCAGAATGCCATGTTCGTCACACAGAGGCAGGTAAAAACACTGATCATCCTGCGCTTGGGAGATATCGCGTGGAGTCATCCATTGCACTAATTTGTTCGCATCCGGCCCTTGAATCTGTACTTGGCGCTCGCAGGAAACATCCCACACCTGAACGTGTTGGCAGAGGTGGTAATAGTCTTCTTCAACGCTACGAAACACCGTTGGCAGCAACATGTGATTATAAACGGTGTAGCCTTTAACACCGGCTTCAGTCAGGCGCGAAGTAAAGGGTGTGCTACGCGTGCGGCGTGAAATGGATAGTTCTGGCATGGTCGTCTTCTATGGTTAGGGTTTGCGGTTTCTGTAGCTGATTTTGTCTGCAATGTGAACCCGCCTGCAAACGAAAAACCACCAGACTGAGACAGGGAAATAGTTATAGCTTATGCCGGAATTTAGGTACACTAATCGGTATTTATCGTGCACCTGAGGACATCACCGAATGAGTAAGCAAGCTCCATTAACCTGGTTGAGAAGCTTTGAAGCCGCTGCCAGAAATGCCAGCTTCACTCAGGCAGCAATGGAGTTAAATATTACTCAGGCGGCAGTCAGCAAGCAAATTAAGGGCCTGGAAACCCAGCTCAATTGCCAGCTATTCAAACGCCATGCACATGGCTTGAGCCTGACCGAGCAGGGCCGTCGTTACTGGCTAGATACGCGGGATTTGGTGCGTCAGTTAGATAGTGTGACCAATCAGTTTTTTGCACGCCAAGTGTCAAATCGAGTAAATCTGCGCTGCAATATCAGTTATAGCAGTCTGGTGCTTTGCCCCCAGCTGGCAGAATTTCGGCGCATGCATCCGGATATCTCCATTGAAATCTCGCACGATATTTGGGAGCCTGGCGTCTCAAGCCATAACGCTCATTTAGTGATTGGCTATGGCATGGTCGATAAAAAACAAGAGAAGTCATCCACCGTTCGCTTTTTGGATAATCAGTTATTTCCGGTGGTCGCCAGTCACTTATCGGATGAAGCCATTAGCCAGTTACCGCTGATTCATGTCTCTGGTTATTATCGAGAATGGGGTTGGTGGCTGGAGCAGGCGGCAGAGTCTGAACTGCCATCGGCTTTAGTAGATGCCATCGCTAATCAGCGCCGTAATAAAGGCAAGCAAGACTGGAGCGTTGATAATTCATTGATCGCGTATCAGTTGGCCAAACAAGGGCTGGGCATTGCTTTAGGGCGTCAATTATTGGTAAAAGACTTACTAGCCGATGGCTCACTGCGCCAATTTGCAGCCGCACCGGCGATTGTCGGGCCTGAAGGTTTTTATATCTATCGCAGTGAGCTGGGTGAGCAGCATCGGGCGAGCCTGCTGTTATTTGACTACCTCACCGGACAGGCTGGATTGCCTGCTGATAATGAGCCGCAAGAATTACAAGGAGCGTAAGTATGTTGGTGTTACTGGTTGAGGATCATCGGCTACTGGCTGAGACATTGAGTGATTATCTGGCGACTGAAGATATTGATGTGGACTATGCCAGCAATGGCACGCAAGGGCTGGAACTTGCCCGCAGCCAACCCTTTGATGCGATTATTCTGGATGTAAATTTGCCTGGCATGGATGGCTTTACGATCTGTCGGGAGCTGCGCCAAACGTATAAAATTGATACGCCGGTATTAATGCTCACCGCGCGTGATCAGCTACAGGATAAGCTGACGGGTTTTGAGCATGGTGCAGATGATTATTTGGTGAAGCCTTTTGAAAATCAGGAGTTGGTGGTGCGGCTTAAAGCGTTGGTCAAACGCCATCGCGGTCAGGTGACGACGAAGCAACTGACCGTGGGCGATCTGGTGTTAGATGTCGGTAGCCAGCAAATTACGCGGGCAGGGCAGGCGGTTGAAGTCTCGCCAACCTGCTTTCGAATTTTGAATATACTGGTGCGTGAATACCCGCAAGTCGTTACCCGTGAAGCGATCGAGCAAGAGCTTTGGGGGAGCGATGTGCCGGATACTGATGTGCTGCGCAGTCATATCTATAATCTGCGCAAAGGCGTGGATAATCCCTTTGATACGCCCATGATCCAGACCGTTAAAGGCGTTGGTTTGCGTTTGGTCGTTTAGGCTCAATTCCCTTCACGTTATATCGACATCACGCTTGTTACTTTAGGCTCATAATTTTTCGAGCTTGTAAGGAGCTTAAGCAATGAATGCAATCAAAACACTTTTCCTAGCTGGCGTGGCACTTATTCTTAGTGGCTGCACCGGTATGCCGATGGGTGTGACGCCGGTTAAAGACTTTGATATCAACCGCTATATGGGGAAATGGTACGAAGTTGCCCGACTGGATCATTCCTTTGAGCGCGGCCTAGAGCAGGTGACTGCCGAGTATGAGCTGAATAAAAATGGCACGGTGAAAGTCATCAATCGCGGATTCTCGACAACTAAAAACAAGTGGAGCGAGTCTGTTGGTAAAGCCAAATTTGTGAGTGATCCAACAACTGGCTACCTCAAAGTCTCATTCTTCGGACCGTTTTATGGCTCTTATGTGGTGTTTGATTTAGATAAAGAAAACTACAACTACGCCTTTGTTTCCGGTCCTGATTTGTCATACCTGTGGTTGCTATCCAGAACCAAAACGGTTGACCCTAAGCTGATTGAGCGTTTTGAAAAGCGAGCGGCTGAAATTGGCTTTGATACTGACAAGCTGATCTATGTAAAACAGTAATAAATCATTTAACCGAGCACGTTGGCCGGAGCAGGGTATAGGAATATGCCGCTCCGGTTTTTTTGTGCCTCGAAAACTATTTGGAACATTTGTTCAAATATATATTGAACAATCGTTCAATTCGATTTATAGTCCTCTCCATCGAACACAAACGCCTACTAAAGGGCACTACTTAATCGCACCATCTGGAGAGAAAAAATGACTACTTTGACAATTCATGATTTAGAGACAACACCAGCAGAGAGCAAGCCGTTTCTGGAAAAATCATTCAAAGCCTATGGCATGATTCCTGGCCTGCACGGCGTAATGGCGAGTGCACCTGGCTTGCTGGAAGGCTACCAAGTACTGCATGAGTTATTTGCAAATTCATCGTTTGATGCAGAAGAGCTGACGGTTGTATGGCAGACGATTAACGTTGAGCACGAGTGCCATTACTGCGTACCAGCGCATACTGGTATCGCGCATTCAATGAAAGTTGATCCAGCACTGACTGAAGCGTTGAGAAACAGCGAGCCAATGCCAACTGATAAGTTGCAGGCACTGCATGACACGACTCTGGCGATGGTTCGCAGCCGTGGTAATTTGACTCAGGAAGAAATTAAAGCGTTTTACGCGGCCGGTTATGGTGAGCGTCAGCTGCTGGAAATCATTTTGGGCTTGTCTCAGAAAGTGATGAGCAACTATGTGAATCACATTGCTGAAACGCCAGTTGATGATGCATTCAAGCAATTTGCTTGGGCTAAGAAGTAATCACTTCCTAGTTTCGGCCAAAGCATCCCGCATAAACGCTTCGCCTCCTGCGTCGGAAGGCGCTTATTCTGCGGGATGCTTTGGCCTACTTTGGTGTGCTGTCTGAGAGGGTGGGGTGTTTCCTTTCAGGTATCGGGGGCCGGTTCCTAGTTCTGAGGCTTGATCATCGGGGTTGTATAGGCGGCATTTTTGTAGTGATAGGCAGCCACAGCCGATACACGAGTCTAGTGTATCTCGTAGTTTTTCCAAGCCTGCGATGCGTTGCTCGATTTCTGCTTTAAATTTCCTGCTTAATTTTTCCCAATCGGCTTTGGTCGGTGTTCTGGCATCGGGTAAGCTGTCGAGTTGTTCGCGTATTTCTGGCAGTGTGAAGCCTAGCTTCTGTGCGGCCAGTACAAATGATATGCGGCGAATATCTGAGCGTTTAAATTGTCGATGGCCGCTACTGCTGCGTACGGCTTTGACCAGTCCTTTTTCCTCATAAAACCGTAATGCCGATACCGCGACGCCGGTACGTTCGGCTAGTTTCCCGATAGCGATAAATTCATTTCCACGATATGCCATAAAATCCTTGATCTAAAGTTAACTTGAGGTTTCATGCTACCACCATCGACTTAACAAACGGAGAAAAGCGATGAAAGCAGCAATAGTGGAACATTTAAATATTACAGTTGAAAAGCCTGTTGAGCTGGCTCAAGCGTTGTGTGAACTACTGGGTTGGAAGGTTCGCTGGCAGGGTGACTCTAAAGATAATGGCTTTACCGTGCACGTGGGGAGTGAGCATTCTTATTTGGCGCTTTACACGCCGCCGAAACTGACGGGGGAGCCGGTAGAGCCGTACTTATCTGATCGTGCTATGAATCATATTGGTGTTGTTGTGGATGATTTAGATGAGATAAAGCAAATGGTACTGAGCTCAAATATTGCTATTCATAATGAAAACGATACTGCGCCGGGGCGACGTTTTTACTTTCATTTGCATGGTATTGAGTTTGAGGCGGTGGAGTATTGAGGTTAAATTAAGCAGTGTATCTTTTTCACCTTACTGGTTAACATGAGATAAGGCCTTTGGTGGCTTTTAGCGTTGTTAATCAAATAAGGAGACAGGTATGAAGAAACACATTTGGCAAACTATTTTAATGGCAGTGGTGGCAGGCTTTTTAGTCTCATGCATGGGGGCGACAAAGCCCGCTCCTGAAGAGCCCATAAGCGTTGTGCCACCAGAAGAACACACGTCAGTTGCGACTCAATGCAAGGACCCACGACCTGAAATGTGTACCATGCAATACCTGCCGGTCTGCGGGAATGTTGCGGAAGCGCCTGTTTGCAAGCCGGGCATGGCCTGTCCTGCGGTGATTATGATGAAGAAAAAGACGTATTCAAATAGTTGCTCGGCGTGTAGCGATCCTAAGGTTAGGAGTTACTCTGAAAGGGAGTGCGCTTAATACTTAAGTGCTGGAGCACTAGATGAGTTTGTCCAGTCCGCCGTGGCGAATGAGTTGCACGGCGGATTGGTTTAATTTAAACGCTTATGCGATGAGTGCTGCCTTCTGTAAGTGCTCATAGCTATTCACAAAGCGCTGATACTTGTGCTCTCCACAAAGATACGGCGTGTATTTTGCAGGCTCCCCAAGCTTGATGCAGGTAGGTACTGGCTCCACAACCGCATCAAAATCCATATCTAAAAAGAAAGGTAAGGAGTAACGCTCCCGCCCACTAGTATTAATCACGCGGTGCATGGTGGAGATATAGCGGTCATTCGTGAGTGTTTGCACCAAGTCACCAATATTAACAATAAAAGTACCCGGTACTGGTGGTGCATTGACCCATTCGCCTTCACGGTTTTGTACCTGTAAACCGCCTTTATCATCCTGTGCCAAAATGGTTAGAAAGCCGTAATCAGTATGCGCACCCACACCAATTTCCTTAACGGATATATCGCCTTGTTGTGGTGGGTAGTGCAGCAGGCGTTGAATGGTAATGGGCTTTTGCTGGCGCTTGGCAAAGTAGTCAGCAGGTAAGTCAAGGCTAAGGGCAATGGCACTGACTAGTTGTGTTGCTAATGTCATCATGGCGTCATGATAGGCTTCAAATACTTCAGTGAATTTTGCTGGTTGCTCCGGCATCAAGTTAGGGCCAAAAAATGGACTGACAGCATCTTCATGCTTGCCAAGGTCAAAACATTCTTTAAAATCCTTGGTAAATTTAGGATCAACGTTTTCACCGTAAATGGGGATGTAGCCACGCAGCGTCGGGCCTGAGTTTACGATGTTTAATTTGTCTTTTTCAGCTTGAGGTAAGGCAAAAAACGCCTCAGCTTGGGCGTAAGCATCCTTGATTAATTGCTCGCTAATGCCATGATTCTTGATGTAGAGAAATCCGATGTTTTCACAAATATCACCTATCTCTCTGGCAACTTGCTGAGGGTTGCTACCATTGAGTAAAGGACCGATATCAACAATTGGAATTCTGTCAAACGAGAGGCTCTGACTGGCTAATTCACGCGTAGCAGGTGCTGGTATATTCATAGTCGGTATGATGTCAGTGAGGTTTCAGAGCAAACTATTCTGTGAGGATCGGGCTATGGCTGCTATAACAAATGCGAAAACAATGATGACCAATGCGTATGATTGATAAGCAGGTAGGGAAAGTGGATGAATAGCCAGGTACAGCGCGTCGGTTTTCTGTTAATTCCGGGGTTTGCGCTCACGTCTTTTTCATTGGCCGTTGAGGCGTTGACGGTCGCTAACACGTTGAGCAACTCGCCCTTGTATGAGCTGATGTTATACAGCGGGGATAGCAATTCGGATACAGTGCTGAGCTCTAATCAGATCTCGGTGCAAACGCAGCAGTTTTTTTCAGAAGCGACGCTGGATTGCACGACGCTATTTGTCTGTGCCTTTCGACAAGCTGCGCTGTATCAAAACAGCCTTGTGTTTAAGAAACTCTCTCAGTTACATCGCAGGCATTGTCGATTGGCAGCCTTGTCCGGTGGCAGCTTTATTTTGGCCAGAGCAGGCTTGTTGGATAATCTTGGCTGCACGGTTGCCTATGAGCAAAGGGCGGCATTTCAGGAGTTGTACCCGAGCACTGTGCTGCAAGAAAACTTCTTTACCGTCAATCAGGATATTCTCAGTTGCGCCGGCGGGATTTCGGCATTGGACATGGTGTTATATATGATCGCCAGAGATCATGGTTATGACTTTTCAGCACGTGTTTCTGAGCAGTTTTTGCAGGATAGAATGCGTAGCGAAACAGAAATGCACCGGAGTATTCGCTACCTGCGCTTGCGGATGAAATCAGAAACGCTGGGGGCTGCGGTCGAGGTTATGGAGGGCAATATAGAGCAGCCTTATTCAATCGCGCGACTGGCGAATAAAATTGGTACAACCACACGCACCTTAGAAAATGTTTTTCGCCGTCATGAAGGGATGCCGCCGGGTTATTACTATCTGAAATTACGCTTAGCGCATGCCAAAAAAATGGTGGAAGAAACCCGCCTTCCATTTAGCACCATTGCACAGACAACCGGCTTTAGCTCACAGAGTTATTTTGCTAAATGTTTTCGGGCTATTTATGGGCAGAGCCCCAGTGAGTTACGGCGTGAACAGTATAACCGCGCGTAAGCCAGGCTTGTTATCTTCCAGTGTAATGGTCGCATGATGTAGCTCGATAATGGCCTTGACCAGTGACAAGCCCAGTCCGGTGCCACGTTTGTCACTGCGGCTTTTATCAACGCGATACAGCCGTTGAAACACTTGCTCACGTTCCGCTTCGGGAATACCCGAGCCATTATCCGCCACGCTGAGCTGGATGCGCCCATTGCGCTCGACGCATTCAACTGAAATTGTCGTACCTTCAGGGCAATAACGAATGGCATTTTCAATCAGGTTTGCCAGCATTTGCACTAGCAATTCCTTATCGCCTTGGATCATGACTGGCTTATTGGATTGCGCTGTTGATGGGGCGGCTAACTGCAATGTCATTCCCGCATCTTCAGCAACTTCAATATAAATATCCAACACCGTTTCAATTACAGACTGTAAGTTTAGCGAGGTAAAGTTGGCCCGTCGTGCGCCGCCTTCAATCTGTGCAATGCGTAACAGCGCATCAAAGGTTTCAGTGATATAGCCGGTTTCCTCATAGGCATCATTTAGCGCAGCCTCGACATCTTTGCCTTGTTCGTGCTGATCAAGTGCAGTGATCAGGTCATGACGCAAGCGTGAAATCGGCGTTTTTAGTTCGTGGGCGATATTGGCAGAGATATCAGTCATGGCGGTCATCGAGGTTTCGAGACGTGACAGCATGGTGTCGATTTGATCGCTGACATGGCCAAGGTCATTGTTTTTGTCTGATGGTCCGATGCGTTGTTTTAAATCACCTTGTGCGGCGTGATTGAGAACATGCTCAATAAGCCTGATTTGTCTATGTGAACGGTTGGCGAGATAAATCACGAGGAGAGCGGTAAAAAGCATCGCGATCAATGCATTCAGCATAAATGCCGACATCACGATTTCAATAATCTCCTGATCATTGTCGTTATTAATGCCGACGACGAAGACCATGCCATCGCGCTTTTCTACCAAAATGCGGTAGCGGGTGTCTTTATTTTTGTCACTGCGATAGGTGTTGCGGCGTTTTAACACTCGGGTGCTTAAGCCGGTTTGGCTAAAAGCTTTATTGTTATCTAATTTTAAATCGGGCTCGGTTAGTACCAGAAAGAAGTCGTCACCTTGCATCGATTGATTAAGCTTTTTGTAGGGCGAGTCGCCTTCATCATCTTCCTCTTCCCAGTCATCATCGGAGAGGCGTTCTTGCAGTACGCTCATGCGCTGGCGGAGGTCATTGTCGGCACGGTTGGAGAGCGCATCTTGCACGAAAAAATAGGTGGTGACCGAGAGCAGCAACAAGCTAATCAAAAAGATGCTGAGATTAAGCAGGCCTTGCTGGATGGCGCTGGAGCGGGTGAGGTTTTCTCGATAGCGGCGTAGGGTAGCGCGGAGCGATGGAAGCACCATGTCAACTGACTTCCAGTTTGTATCCGGCTCCGCGAATGGTTTTTAGAATGGTATCGCCAAACGGCTTTTCGAGCTTATTGCGCAGGCGGCTGATATGCGTTTCGACCACGCTGGTTTTGGGGTCGAAGTGAATATCCCAGACTTTTTCCAGCAGCATATTTTTAGTCACTACGCGGCCTTGGTTGCGCAGGAATATTTCCAGAATTTTGTATTCTTTAGGCAGTAGGTCGAGGACTTGTCCGGCGCGGGTAACTTTGCGCTCGGCGATATTCATATGGATATCGGCATAGTTGAGGGTGAGTTCTTCGCCTTGGATTGGTGGGCGTCGACCTAATGCGGCAACGCGGGCGAGTAACTCTGGAAAGGCGAACGGCTTGGTTAGGTAATCATCGCCACCGGCTTGTAGGCCATCAACACGATCATCGACGCCGCCGAGTGACGTGAGGAATAAAACAGGTAAGGCAAGATTGGCAGCGCGCATGGCCTTAACCAGCGATAAACCATCAATACCCGGAATCATGCGGTCGATAATTCCGACATCATAAGACTCGGTAACGCTGGCGGCGAGAGCGATACTGCCATCCGTAATATGGTCGACAGTATGCCCCGCGTTTAGGAGTCCTTGCTCTATGTAGTCAGCAAGTTTTTGATCATCTTCTACCAGCAATATATGCATACAAGGCCTGTCACGAGATGGTTGATGAAATAGGTGTGACATCTATTATAACGGGCTTTCTAGGGCCTTTGGGTAAAAACGGTCTGGCGATTAATCCGATTACAGTGAGTGTTGCTGCGACACCTAAAATCACTAAGCCGATGGTGGCGAAACTAAAGATCATCAAACCCATTGCGATGGTGCCAAGGGCCATTAGGGCTGCTTTTTTGAAGTTGTTCATTGTGTACTCCAGTCATATTGAGGAAGGGCTTGTGCCATCCCGATGAGAAGTACTATAGAGGAGAGGGTATACAGGGAGATTGCGTGAAGTTTACAGCTTTGTAAAGTTGGGCGAGCGCTAAAAAGCCTTCAGAATAAACGCCTCATTGCTTGGGCGGCATTTATTCTGAAGACCAACAGTGTTTAGCGAATAGACATCATATATTCAGAATTGCGCTTGCACTGTTTGCTGGTGGAGTGCTTCTTGCTTTTACGTGCAGCCCACACCCACTTTTTTAGCAGTTTGTTCCATTTTCGCTCTTTGTACTCCACTTTCAGCTTTACTGGCTGGCCGTTAACTCGTTCGAGGTTGCGCTGGATCTGCCAAGTTCGGTTATTCTTAATGACTTGATTAGAGACTGGCTCAGAGCGCCATTTTTCACTTTCTGAATCCCAGTAGTCCAAATCAATGATTTTGATTTCCTGGCCGCTGGTGTTTTTAACTTCGATATGCACGTTTTTACACGCTTTAGCAAAAGCGGGTGCTGTGCCTAAAGTACTTAAAATAATAACGGCGCCAATGGCTAAGGTTGAATGCTTAAGGAGTGACTGTGTGTGAGTTAATAACATGGTAGTAACCTCGCTGAGTGTTTGTAAGCAGTGACTACAAGGTAGCAAGTGGGCGGATAAGATGGCATGGGGTGAATCCCCCATATGATGATTGCGGTGGGTGGTTTATTCTGAAACCCTCTCCTCTTAACAGGTTTACAGAAGATGGTCAGGATCGATCAGGCCTTCGCGAAAGGCATAGGCAAGCAGCTCAGCAACCGAGTGCACGCCCAGTTTGTCCATCAGGCTGGTACGGTGCTTATCGACTGTTTTTGGGCTTATCACCAGCTGTTGAGCAATCTCTTTATTGGTTTTACCTGCCACAATCATATTCAGAATTTGCTGTTCGCGTCCGGTCAGCGCGGGCGTGTTGTGCTGATCTTTCAGTATCTGGTCAAAGCTACTGGCGATATAGCGGCCACCTTGCAGAATCAGTGGCAGGTTGCGATACAGCTCATCAAGATCGGAGCCTTTGGAAAATATGCCCACCACATCGGTATTCAGCAGTTGAGTGATCAAGCCCGGCGCATGAATGCCGGTGACGATGATAATGCGGGTGTCAGGGCTCCAGCGTTTAATATCCAAAACGACTTCTGCGCCGCCGGCCAGTGGCATCGAAATATCCAGCAGCAACAAATCCGGTTGGTGAACTTTGACTTCAGCCAAGGCCTCAAGACCATTTTCAGCTTCTGCAACAACTTTGAGGCCATGTACCGTGACCAAGCCCGGTGTTTCCAGGGCCGTTCGCAAGCCTTGGCGAACAATCTGGTGATCATCGGCAATAACGACGGTCGGTCTATCGTCTGTTTGAGTGCGGCTCATGAATAAATCGAACTCCCTGTTTAATATAAGCAATATAACGCATTGTTGGCTATTTGGTTTGTTGTTGCTGGTTTTATCTGTGTTTAGTCCCGTGATCGCGGAATCAAACATTGAGGTTATGCAGCAGTGGTTTGAGGAGGGGAGCTTGAGTGTTGATAAGACTAAACAAGTATTGCCTGAAACCAGTGTGAGAGCGATGCAGAATCAGCAGGGAGTTTCAGAGGCAGGTTTGAGTGTTTCACAGGCTCGGCAGGCATTTGAGCAAGGTAGAGGAGCGGCTCTGGAAGATACGGTCTTTCGCTTAGGCAATGAGCCGACTCCGATTTGGGTGTTATTACAAGTCACTAATCAAACGGAAAAATCAGTGTCGCTGAGATTGCTGGCAGGCGCTCCATACAGCCTTCTACTAAATGCAAAGCTGATCAAACCAGAAGTGAAGCAACTAATTGATGAGCATAATCAACAAGCTTTCTCTGTCAGAAAGAGTAGCTTTCGATTACTACACTCTGCTCCATTTGTACTGGATGTCGGAGAGCAGGCTGAGATAGTGGTGCGCACCATGGTTGAAGGCCCATCTTATTTGCCATTTTCAATCCTGACAGAGCCTGAGTTTGCAAGTTTGCAATTATCAGATTCAGTGTTTGGCGCATTGTTTTACGGCTTCGCAGTGACCTTGGGGCTGCTGTTTTTGTTGTTTGCACTGGCGGTTCATCATCGGATTGCCTTGCTGTATGCCAGCCTGTTTTTACTCGGAATCCTAGCGATGGCAGATATTGATGGCTATGCTTTTCAATGGTTTTGGCCCAATAGCCCGCAATGGAATCATTATTCCCCGATTGTGATTTTACCCTTGCTAAATAGCTTAGGGTTTATCGTTATTCATCAGCTGTTGCACAGTGTCGGCGCTTCGAAATATCAACCTATCAAACAGATTATTTTGGTATTGGCAGCGGTCAGTTTGCTGGTGCCGTTTTTATATCCTTGGTTGCCACTATCAACGTTAATTCAAATAGAAAATGTACTTTCTGTTCCGGCTTTTTTATTGCAACCATTGGCGTTTACAACGTGGTTGTATTTGGGGCGGAGGAGCTACATTAGCTTGGCCGCGCTCCTGATCATTGGCTTGGCGGTATTGACCTTGGTATCGACCGTATTTATTGATATTGAGTTGCCTGATTGGCTGATGCAGCATGCCCATCACTTAGCCTATGGCATTGTTGGGGTCATGGTGATGAGTATTATTACGGTGCAACTCATGGGCTTAAATAAAGATCAGGAAGCGGCTCTTAAACGAGAGCTGGTGTTGGCAAAGCAGAATGCGAAAATGAATGAAGAGCTGTTAAAGGCTGAGAAAAACTATGCTCAGGCTCAGCGTTTAGCAAGTCAGCGACAACAGCAATTGGCAACGGCCTCGCATGATTTACGCCAGCCAATTGTCTCGCTGCGTGCTTCGGTGGATGCGATTTCTAAACACCAAACTCAGGATGTTCGTCAGCAACTTAAAGAAGCATTTAATTATCTGGAACAGCTTTGTGGTCAGCATTTGCAGCAAACAAGGCCTGATAATGGCGAAGCGGTTACGGCGAATACTCAGCAAGCAACCGAGGCCTATCCGGTATCGCTGGTGTTTAATACGGTGCAGAGAATGTTTGCCAAAGAAGCGGCGGGGCGAAATGTCGAGCTTCGAATAGTCCATTGCAGCCTGCTGCTGCAAACTGAGCCGCTGGTTGTGATGCGGATCGTGTCGAATCTTGTTTCCAATGCGATTAAACATCATCCCGGTGGTGAGAGGGCTAAGGTGCTGCTGGGTTGTCGCCGATCTGCTGATTCGTTACGTATTCTGGTTTGTGATAATGGCTCTGGTATGAGTTTGGAGAAGATTGGTGAATTGCAAAAGCCTTATCAAAAAGGGGCGGATTCTGAGGGTGAAGGCTTAGGGTTGGCCATTGTGCAGCAGTTGGCTGAAGCCAATGGGTTGAAATTATCGATTCGCTCAGAGCTGGGTAAAGGGAGTTGTTTTGGAGTGGAGCTTAGTCGGTGCTAAGTCGAAATGTACTCGCCAATTAAGTTATGCAGTATTGGTTGAGGCCTGTCATTCAATAGCAGCATTTGCTGGCATCGCCTAACAGGCCTCGTTGGTTTAGTGCAGAGCTACAGCTTTAGGCTTTGCCATCATCCTTGTCTTTATGGTGGCGCTTTTTATCATCATCGCAGTCTTTATCGTGCTTATCTTTCTCTGCCTTTTGAGCGAGAATGGTACCGGATGTAGCATCAACATCGACATCAATTTCTGAGCCATCTGGCATCTTAATTTCAACTTCATAAAGAGCAACGCCATCCTCTAATTCAAACTCTGCCTCGGCGTTTTTGCCACCGGTAGCCTGCTCGGCAATGCTGATTGCTTGAGTTAGGGAGATTGCAGCGTTTTTCCGGGCTTCGGCGGTGGCTTCTCTATCACCTGAACTGGCGAATGCATTGAAACTCAGGCCTGCAATTAATAGGGCGATTGCTGAAGTGCTGACGATGGTTGCTTTGTTCATGATGTACTCCGGTGGTTAAGTAGGCCAGCCGTTTGCTGTCCTGATGGGGAGTACTATAGGGGAGAGGGTATACAGGGGGATTGCGTGGGGTTTACAGGTTTGTAAGGTTGTGGGGCGGGAAAAGTATTCCGCATAAACGCTTCGCCTCGTTCCTCGGAAGGCGCTTATTCTGCGGAATACTTTTCCTTTGGTGGGGTGTGACGTCGGGTCTAGTGGGCAACGGTTGTCGATCGCACCCTAATGGGCACGGACTTTGAGGTCGCGGGTAGTAGATTTTGTAGGGATAATCCATTTTTATTGAGTTATCTATACAAAAACTGCTGATCAGGCGCTTAAAACCGAACCCGCACTACAGTCCCTTTACCAACTTCACTCCGAATATCCAGCTCCCAGCCAAAGCGCTCACACAGTCTGCGCACAATATCTAATCCCAGCCCATAGCCATCTGTCTGAGAACTACTGCGTTGAAACGGCTGTTGAATGCGCTCGATTTCAGCGGCGGCGATGCCTTCACCATTATCTCCAATACTCACACTGTCAGCTTCAATCTTTACTGATACCAGACCCTCATGTGTGTAATTGCAGGCATTGCGCAATAAGTTACTCAAAACAATGCTTACTGCCTGTGTGGGTGCTGAGACTTCAAGTTCAGCCCCATCTTGCAGCTCAATTGCGACATGGTTATCGGCATTATGAGTGCTGTTTACCTGATTAATAATCGTCGGCATTAGTTGGTTTAGCTGCACAGTTTCTCTGGGTGATTCTGAGGTATCGCTATCTCGGGCCAGTACCAATAAGGTCTCGATAATCGACAGCATATCGCCGGAGGTGGTTTGCATGCGGTTGATGGCACGTTGTTGAATTGGGTTGATGTTTGATTGTTTATTGAGAATCTCCAGTGAGCCACGAATCACCGCCAATGGCGTGCGTAATTCATGACTGACATCATGGGTAAATTCCCGTTCGCGTTGCAGTTGGCGTTTGAGTCGTTGGGTGAATTCTTTGAGTGAATCCGCGAGTACATGCACTTCGTCATCCACGCCAGTTTGGGTGTAATCATCCAAATGCAGGGAATCTAGTTTGTCTTTGCTGAGATCAAAACTGCGCATGGTTTGCGCTAGTGACATCAGTGGCGAGAGCGTTTTATGTGAGGAGCGGTAGGCAAACCAAGCCGATAAATAAATCACCATCAGTGCCAAACTGAGCGGCACCACGCCAAAGTAAAAGGAGAGCTTGCGCACGCTCTGTTCATCGAAAATTAGAAACAGGCGTTTGGTACCGCGATCTTCGACATACACAATCGGTTCGTGGTCATTAAGGGCGGCGCGCCCAAAGCCCGGTTCAATCGTCCGCAATACCTCCGGAACCTCACTGTAATCGCCATCACTGGCCAGATAGCCCCGCAAGTTATCGGTATTGGGTGTGGGGTGCTTGGGGTCTTGATCGGAGACTTGCCAGTAGTGGATCGCCTCATTTTCCAGCGCAGTGCGGATCATGACTTGTTCCACAATAATCGCGGCTACATACACACCTAAAGCGGTGATCACGCTGATAAACAGCATTTGCACAATAAATACGCGAATCAGTTTGTTACGAATACCGGTGGCTTGCAAAACTATTTCCTTCTTCACGTTCCATTGACATTGGGGCTGGCACACTGGTTACCAATCCATTCTATTCATTGTGTCCCGAAATGGCGGCACTGTCGAGGCGAGCAATTATGACACCACAAGCGTTAAAGAATTTCATTGAGATGTACGAATCACTGAGCAAAGACAATTTGCAGCAGATTCGTGATGTCTACAGTGATGAGGTGTTGTTTAAAGATGCTTTGCATGAAGTGAACGGCATTGATGATTTGGAAGCCTACTTTGAAGCGCTGTATACCAATTTGCTGTACTGCAAGTTTGAAATTACCGATGTGCAAAGTGGCGAGGGCAATGCCTATGTACGCTGGGAAATGCAGTACGCACACAACCAACTGGCAGGTAAAAAGAATATTAAGGTCGATGGGGTAAGCCACCTGAAATTTGAAGACAGAATCACTTATCACCGTGATTACATCGATATGGGGCAGATGCTGTATGAGCACATTCCGGTGCTGGGCGCGGCGATTCGATTCATTAAAAAGAGGGCGGTGTCATGAAAACGGTTCTGATTACTGGCGCAACGTCTGGCATCGGTCAGCAGCTGGCAAAGGATTATGATGCAGCGGGTTGGCAGGTAATTGCTTGCGGCCGCAATAGTGAAAAGCTGGCGACATTAACCGCTGGCACCAGCATGCAAGTGTTGGAATTTGATCTGATGAAGTCGGATGAAATTGCCGCAGCGGGTGAGCAGATCAAAAATGAGTTGGATATGGTGATTCTGTGTGCCGGCACCTGTGAGTATATCGACGACGTAATGCAGTTTGATAACGCCATGTTCCGCCGAGTGATGACCAGCAATGTGCTTGGTATGGGCGATTGTCTGGCTGCATTTCTACACCACATTCCACGCGGCGGGCAGATTGCGTTGGTGGGTTCCAGTGCGAGTTTCTTCCCATTCACCCGCGCTCAGGCTTATGGCTCCAGTAAAGCGGCCGTGAGCTATTTAGCACGCTCATTGGCGGTCGATTTAGCGCCGCATGGCGTTGATGTGAGCTTGGTGAGCCCTGGCTTTATCGAAACACCGATGACCGATAAGAACGACTTTGAAATGCCAATGAAAATTAGCGTTGAGAAAGCGGCGACCGATATTAAACAGGGTCTGGATAAGCGCAAAGCGCACATCGGGACCCCACGCGTATTTACCTTTTTATTGGGGCTGCTAAGCCAGCTCCCACACTCTGTACAAGTCTGGTTGGGACAAAAGATGGTGAAGTCATGAAAAAAATAGCAATCATTGGTTCCGGCGTTTCCGGCTTGGTTTGTGCTTATAAATTATCGCGCGATCATGATGTTGAAGTGTTTGAAGCCAACGACTATTTAGGCGGCCACACGGCAACCATTGATGTTGAAGTGGAGGGCAAGCCTTACGCCATCGATACTGGCTTTATCGTGTTTAACGATCATACCTACCCATCCTTTCAAGGCTTGATGGATGCTTTAGCGGTTGATTACCAAGAAACCGAAATGAGTTTCAGTGTGACCAACTCCAGCAATGGCTTGGTCTATAACGGCAACTCAATCTTCAGCTTATTTGCACAGAAGCGTAACTTATTCAGCCCACGCTTTTGGGGTTTGATTCGTGAAATCCTGCGCTTTAACAAGCTCTGCAAAACGTTAAACAGCAATGACATGATCGAAAAGGGTATGACGGTTGGTGAGTTTTTGGCTGCGGAAAACTTCAAAGATTTCTTCGCTGAAAACTACATTCTGCCAATGGGTGCTGCAATTTGGTCAGCCAGCTTGGGCGAGATCAAAGCCTTCCCACTACGCTTCTTTATTCAGTTCTTCGATAACCACGGACTACTGAATGTGAATGACCGCCCACAATGGTTTTCGATTAAAGGTGGCTCGCGCCAATACATTCCAAAACTGATTCGTGGCTTTGAAGATAATGTCCATTTAAACACGCCGGTTAGCAAAGTGACTCGTCACAAAGATTCGGTGGAGTTAGCGCTGGGCAATGGTCAGGTGCGTCGTTTTGATGAAGTGATTTTTGCCTGTCATAGTGACCAAGCGTTGGCGATGTTGGCCGACCCGACCGCTGCTGAGCAGTCTGTTTTGTCAGCGATTCCGTATCGCGAGAATGAAGTCGTGCTGCACACCGATGAGAAAATGTTGCCAGCCATTCCGCAAGCGGTTGCCAGCTGGAATTATCACTTATCCGGTGAAATGGAAAAGCCAGCGTCAGTGACCTATTCGATGAATATTCTGCAATGCTTGCCGGATGATGCACCGACATTCTGCGTGACGCTCAATAGCACTCAGTCTATTAATCCAAATAAGATTCTGAAAACCTATCGCTACAGCCACCCCGTTTTTGGCGTGGGCATGGTTGAAGCACAAGGGCGACGTGAAGAGATTTGCGGCGTTGAGCGCACTCATTTTTGTGGCGCGTATTGGTATAGCGGCTTCCATGAAGATGGCGTTCGCAGTGCGCTAGATGTGTGCAAACGCTTTGGCGCCAGCGCATGAATAGCGTCATCTACCAAGGTACTGTCCGGCATCGCCGTTATGCCGTAAAGCCACATGATTTCAACTACGGCATGTTTCTGATGGCTTTAGATTTGGATGAGCTGGTAGATGACTTTGGTTTTGGGCGTTTGCTAGCGGTTGAGAAGCGCGCCGTGATGAGCTTTCGCCATCAGGATTACTTAGGTGGCAAGGGCAAGCTTACCCGTCAGCGCGTCTGGGATAAGGTTGCAGAGCTGGATGGCGAAGTACTGGGCGGCAAGGTTGTACTACTTGGGCAGCTACGGTGTTTTGGCTTTTACTTTAGCCCGGTTAATTTTTATTACTGCCACGATCAGGCGGGCGAATTACGTTATTTACTGGCCGAAGTGAGCAACACACCGTGGAAAGAGCGCCATTGTTATTTGATCGATGCGCAAGACAAATCCGCCGTCGAAAAAGTCTTTCACGTGTCACCGTTTATGAATGAAGACATGGATTATCACTGGCGCTTTACGCCACTGAATCCACGTTTGTATTTGAATATTGAAAACCGCAAGCAAGACAAAGTGTTTGATGCCACGTTGATCATGGATCAGCAGGCGCTTACTCGCAGCAACTTAATTAAAAACCTGTTACGAATTCCAGCGATGACCATTACCACGGTTATCGGCATTCATTGGCAGGCCGTTCGGCTATGGCTCAAAGGCGTGCCATATATCCCGTATGTGAAGAAAAAGGAGATGACCTAATGGAAAGTTCACAGATCAGTATTAGCAATGAATCCGTATCTTGGTGGCAATCAACTGCCAGAAAACTGCTGTTCAAACTGCTTTCGCGGATGCAGCACGGCCATCTGACTCTTTCAGAACAGAACGAAACTTACACCTTTGGCGACCCTGACAGCGAGCTACATGCGCACCTCACCGTGCACGATGTTAGCCTGTACAGCAAAGTACTGAATGGCGGCACCATTGCTGCCGGTGAAGGCTATTTTAATGGCTTATGGGATAGCCCAAACGTCACCGATGTGATTCGCGTCTTAGTACGTAACGCTAAGATGATGGACGATTTGGATCATCGCTTTGCGGGCATCAGCCAATTAAGTCAGCGTTTAATGCACTTTTTACGCGGCAATTCTAAAGCCGGTTCTAAGAAAAACATTGTGGCGCATTACGATTTAGGCAACGACTTCTACAAGCTGTTTCTAGATGACACCATGATGTATTCCAGTGCGGTATTTGCGAATCCGGAAGTCAGCTTATACCAAGCGCAAGTGCAAAAGTTGGATGATATTTGCCAGCGCCTACAGCTGCGCGAAGGCGAAAGCGTGGTTGAGATTGGTAGCGGCTGGGGCGGTTTTGCGCTGCATGCTGCCAAGAATTACGGCGTACATGTCACCACGACAACCATTTCAGAAGAGCAGCATGCCTTTGCTAAAGCGGAAATCGCCAAGCATGGTTTGGGCGATAAAATCACACTGCTAAAAGAAGATTATCGCAACTTGGAAGGTCAGTACGACAAGCTGGTTTCAATTGAAATGATTGAGGCGGTGGGGCATCGCTTTTTGCCGACCTTCTTCAAAACCTGCAATGCCTTGCTAAAACCCAATGGCAAAATGTTGATACAGGCGATTACCATTGCCGATCAGCGTTACGACCGTTATCGCAAGCAGGCGGATTTCATTCAGCGCTATATTTTCCCTGGTGGCTTCTTGCCTTCAGTACAGGTGATGAATAAAAACATCGCGGCGCATACTGACCTGAAAGTGTCTGGATTACATGATATCGGATTGGATTACGCGCTGACCTTGAAGCATTGGTCAGAGCGCTTAAAAGAAGTGCGCCATGAGTTGCCTGCATTAGGCTTAGATCAACAGTTTTATCGCATGTGGCAGTTCTATTTTCATTACTGCGAAGGTGGCTTCCGTGAGCGCCTGATTAGCACTGTGCATTTAGTGGCTGAGAAGCCTCGCTACGTGGATCCGGATCATGCCGCTGTTCTTGCTAATTAATCTCGGGCTATTTCAGGCGGGTTGGTTTTGTGCGGCTTGGCTAAAGGATGATTCGACACTGTGGATGCTAGGTTTAGTGCTCATCCATGTGGCGTTCAGCCCAACGCGAAAGCAGGACTTGGAGATTGCACTGTGGGTCGTGCCATTTGGTTTAGCGACTGAGTTGTTAATGGTGATCTGGGGTGGTGTGAGCTTTAACAGTACTTGGTTTTTACCGCCGTGGATGATGCTGCTGTGGTGCTTGCTGTCCTTTAGTATGAATCACAGCTTGGGCTGGATTACGAAAATCGCCACGCATTGGCAGGTATTACTGGCAGCTATCTTTGGGCCAGCGAGTTATCTAGCGGCAGCAGGGTTTCACTCTTTGGTGTTACTGACACCCAACTGGATTAGCCTGCTAGCACTAGCCATTTTATGGTCGATACAATTTCCGATAATGCTGCGAATTGCGGCGCATGTCCGCTCAAAAAGAATAACGGAGCAACCCTCATGAAATTTCTAAAATCAAACTGGCTAAAAGGCACTTTTCTGGTCGTGGCGCTGGGTTTACTGTCCAGCTGTTCCGGCGTCAAAATTGCCGACGTTCCGGTAACCGACAAAGTCTTAAAAATCGAAGAATATTTCCAAGGCAATAGCCGTGCTTACGGTATTTTGTTTGATCGTAGTGGCACGCCGCAGCGCCATTTTACGGTCGACCTGGTCGGCACATGGGATGAAGAAACCAAGACGTTGGTGCTGGATGAAGACTTTGTATTTGACGATGGTGAAAAAAGCCAGCGCAAGTGGGTGATCAAATCCTTAGGCAATAACCGCTACAGCGGAACGGCTCCTGATGTCATTGGTGTGGCGCAAGGTGAAGCACGAGGCAATGCGCTGCGCTGGTCGTATGTGCTGCAAGTGCCATACAAAGGCAGCACCATTGATTTGACGCTGGATGACTGGATGTTTCTGGCCGAAGACGATGTCATGATCAATCGAGCCACCATGTCGAAATTTGGCGTGAAAGTCGGCGAGATTGTCATTAGCTTTAAAAAATAACGAATACTGGTTAACTGATGCAAAAGGGGGAATGCATGTCTCAAGCTCAACACACGGCTGAAATATTAGTGATCGGTGCCGGTATGGCCGGATTAGCTGCCGCTTCTGATTTAAAAGACGCGGGTAAAAATGTATTGGTGATCGACAAGGCGCGTGGGCTCGGTGGGCGCTTAGCCAATCGCCGTATGGATGGTGCGATTGCCGAGCATGGTGCGCAGTTTGCCACCACCCGATCGCCACGTTTTCAGGAGCTAATGAAGCGTTGGGAAGCGCGTGGCTTTGTTGAACCATGGTTTCATAGCCTAAATGGTGAGACAGAATCGCATCCACGTTATCGTGGTATTCCGACCATGAGCGCGATGGCTAAGCAGTTGGGTTCTGGTTTAGACATTATGCTCTCACAGCGCGCGAGTAAGGTGGCAATGAGCGGAAATGGTTGGCTGACGACGTTGGAATCTGGCGAAACTATTTTTAGTGAGTCGGTGGTGATTAGCTCACCCGTGCCGCAAACACTGGCATTACTGGAAGCTGGTAATGTGGCAATGTTAGCTCGGGATAAAGCGCTTTTAGAAGGGGTTGAATACGACCCTTGTATTGCCGTTATGGCGACATTGGATCAACCATCAGCGATTGCTGCGCCTGGTGCGTTGAGGTTCAGCGATGGCCCAATTGAGTGGATTGCAGATAACCAAGCTAAAGGTGTATCGGCCAAGCCAGCAGTGACTATTCATGCCAGTGCTGGGTACAGCCGGGATAACTGGGATCGTGATCGGGATGAGGTTGCTCAGGAGTTATTAGCTGCAGCGAGTCAGCAGTTGGGCGCAGCGGTTGAGTCGTACCAGGTACATGCCTGGCTTTACAGCAAGCCCGCCGCTCCGGTTGAGCAGCGGTACTTAGTGATTAGCGATAGACCGATGATGGTACTGGTCGGCGATGCCTTTGGTGGACCGAAAGTGGAGGGCGCAGTACTTTCTGGCTGGGCTGCCGCTGAAGCCATCTTAGCTTAAGCAGCAACCTGTAAGTGGACTTACTCCTCTTCAGTCCAAGTCACATTTTGACCGAATAGCGGTACTGTTGAAATAGCCATTTTAGCAGAACCGTTTTGGACTTCCGTGGCATGCGATAAGTAGATCAGTGTCTGATGTTCTTCATCATATACACGGGTCACTTTCAGCGACTTCCAAACCAATGACGTACGCTTTGAAAACACGTTCTCACCGCCATCATCTTTCTCGATATCACCAATAATTAGCGGACCGGTTTGGCGGCAAGCAATCGATGAGTTGGATGGGTCGCTAAATATCTCGCCATTGCGCAAGCGATCAATCATTCCGCGGTCAAAATAGGCGACATGGCAGGTGACGCCCTGAACTTTAGGGTCATCAATGGCTTCAATTTTAATGTCGCCGCCTAGCCAATCGACACTCACATCACCCACTTCTTCGGCGTTCACCGACGCTGAGAAAGTCATGAGGGAGAATCCGACGGTAGCGAGCGTTGAAAGCACAGTAGCAGGTAGTTTGGTCATAAATATCCTTCTCATGATTAGTGAATTGATAAGCCATTGTATACCCCGCTTCACGATAAAAACAGGCTAAGGCGTATGGCTAAGTATTGTGATTAAATTAGAATAATCAAGCCGCTACTGTAACTGCCAGCCGTGTGGGGTGCGCTTAAATCGCTCTGGGTTTACACATTCAAACTTGTGCCCCGTCCACTCCATTTCTTCCATGACCAGCTGCTTTCGGTCGCCTTTGATTACATTAAAACTATTGGGTTGATGGGCAATTAAACGGTGTGAGGTTGAGGTGCCGGCATGAGACACAATAATGCCCTTAACTGGTTCCACATACGCTAAGTGAATGTGGCCGCCAAGAATCAGATCAACGCCTGCTTCACTAAAGGACTTAATGGCGTGATCGCGATTGCCAATCAGGCTGCGGCTAAGGCTTGATTCAGGCAGCCAGAAAGGGTGATGTGCCACGACGATATTCAAGGAATCTTCCGGCGTGTCTTTAAACACTTTGCAGACTCGTTTCACTTGATGCTGACTAATACGCCCACGTGACAAGTCCAGATAAAAGCCAATACGCCGCGCAGTATTCACGCCGGTCGCGGTAAAGCCCTTGCGCTGCACCACCGGCTGAAGGTCATCCGAGATATAGTTGCGCCACTTGCGCCAAGGATAAATAAAGCGCTCCCAAAGCCGATACGCCGATAAATCATGATTGCCCGGAATAATCATGTACGGCTGTTTGAGGCTGTCTAGAAACGCGCGGGCATCCCGAAACTCCCGATGCGTTGCGCGCTGGGTGAGGTCGCCACTAATAATGATCAGCTCCGGTTGGATGGCATCCAGACTTTTCAGCAAGCCATCAATAATGGAGGGCAGCTCGCGCCCAAAGTGCAGATCAGACAGGTGAGCAATACAAGTCACGGTATGACTCCAGGTTTTAGGATTGGTAAAACGCGGCTATAAATGCGGTATTTCAGCGGGACTTTATCGCGAAACAACTCCCCATCGCTCATGGTTTTGAGCTTACGTTTGCGCCGGCGAAAACTGACTTTAACCGCTGAGGCTTTGAAAATCAGCATGTCTTCATCCCCTTGCCAGTCGCCGATGAGTAGTCTAAAAATAAGCCGGGGCAGCGACCAAATTGAGCGGTCGCGTGTCACATAAACGCCCAGCACGCCTTGGTTCAACGCGCAGCGCATAGGAATGATAGTGCTCTCAGCGGCCAGTGGGTTATTAGTGACGGTCACCGCACGCGTGCGCAGCTGATGGACTTTGCCATTCTCTTCTAAGCGAATATGGATGGGTGGGTAGATGAACATGAATTTGAGCATATAGCCCAACATCATTGGCCAGCGTATCCAGCCAGCATGACGCCTAAGCCTCTCACGCCGCTCGGTCAGTTTAGTCGACATGCCAAAATTAGAAATGCACAGAAAAGGGCGGCTATTAATCTCAGCGCGGTCGATGTATTCGACTTCGGCATAAATCAGTTGGCGAACGGCCATTTTCATCGTCAGGCTCATGCCAATATCGCGCGCCAGCAAGTTCATGGTGCCGCCGGGTAACACGCCTAGTGGAATATTTAGTGATTCGGTCAGGCTGGCAACGGCTAATACGGTGCCATCGCCACCAGCGACCCAGACTGCATCGGGTGGCGTGCGTTTAAGGTCCCGTTTTAATTGATTCAGCTGATCGCCTTTAAACGCGACCAGTGTGAGCAGCACTTCGGGAAACGCGGCCAGCAGCGATCTAAAGTAAACCGGTAAATCATCTTCAGCGGCTAGCTCCAGTAAGGTGCCCGATGCCGGATTGTAGATTAGGGTAATGGCGCGCACATTAACTACTCAGTTACTTTTATAGTGACGGCTTCGATTGCAGCCGGACATTGCTCATCATGCTACTACGTGAAGGCTTAGTCATACTCTTTATTGTTGATCCGTGATAGTTTCAGCCACCACGGTGGGCGTCTTGGTTTTTGGCAGCGCAGACCTTGCATCAATCAGCGATGACAGCCTTCCATGTAGCATAGTGCTATGCAAACATTATGAGATCAAATTTCAGGGTATAAAACGGGTGAATAGTAAACAATGACGAGTGAAGTAACGAGCGAGCCAAGCGAAGAAATAACCTGCGCCACCTGTAGAGCAAACTGCTGCCGTTTGGAAGTGATGTTGATTACTGATACCGGCGTGCCCGAGGAGTTTATTGAAGTCGATAAATGGGGTGGAATGACCATGGCTCGCTTAGATGATGGATGGTGCGCTGCCTTGGACCGCGCCACAATGCTTTGTAGTATCTATGATAAGCGCCCTTGGATTTGCCGCGAGTTTGAAATGGCAGGCTATGAGTGCCTTGCTGAGCGAACATAAGCCTATATCGAGCCTATACTTATGAAACTTTATACCCTACAACAAACGATTGAAGCCGAGTTATATCAGGCTTGTGTGAAGTATATTGCTCTGATTCAGCACGACTTAGCTGGCGAAAAAATCTATGGCTTTAATGTGTATAGCTATGGTTTTGAGCAGGGGGTGTATGTCGCCGTTGCAACGCTTGAGAGCTTAGAGCGAAAACAAAAAGCCGTTGCGGACCAAGCATTGCAAGCGCCCAAAAAATATCTGGAAATCTGTGCGGATGAGTGGGAATACATTGGTTTGCATCCGGAGGTGTTTTTATCACTTTCAGAGTACCTGATTGCGCTCTACGATGTGCTTTACGAGGGTTGTGAGTTTGACGATGAGACTGATTTTCAGGCGGCGGAAGCGCATATTACTAAGGCCATACCTGAAGCGATTATTCAAACACTGATAAAACTCAAACAAGATGGCGTGTTTAACACAGCGCTATTTGAGAAGGAGCTCTTTCTGGGGTATCAAGTGGCTGACTCGGCGGATAATGATCAAGTAGCCGCGTATGTTCGGGCCTCGGCACGGCTGAATTCGCCATATTGGCATGACAAGCTGTTGGGCTACCAGCAGTATTGCCTCGCTCAAAACAGTTAAATGGCTGAGTCGCCCATTTCAACAGCTTCGACTTGATCATACACGTCAGGGATAAGCCCTAGTGTTTCCACATCAACCACACCTGCACAGGCCACTCCAGAGCCAGTCACTAACCCCAACTTCTGAGCAATAAAGGTAATGGTGCGCTCTGCTTGAATGCAGGGCGAGAATGCTTGACCAGTATCCGCATCTAAGCCACTGGGTACATCTAAAGCAACAATCGGTGCTGCTTGTTGATTGGCAAATTCAATGAGCTTGGCATAAGCCCCGCGTGGTGCGCCGGTTAAACCCACACCCAATAGAGCGTCGATAATGAGGTCGGGCTTTGTGTTGAGTGAGCTTAAGTTGGGAGCGTCAATAATCTGACCGCCGAGTGATTTATAGTGCTGAGCGACGGTTTTGGCATCCGGGGTTTTGGGCGGTTCAGTGGCGATAATGGTGACATCCCAAGCTGCTTCTAATGCGCAAGAGCCAACCACATAGCCATCGCCACCGTTATTGCCACTGCCACAGAGGATTAGTAACGATCTGGTAGTAGGGTAGTAGGTTTTGATGTGTTGGAAGGCCGCTTCGCCTGCGGTTGTCATGAGATCGAGGCCTGAGTAGCCGTACTGTTCTATGGCAATGCGGTCGAGTTGTTTGCAGGCGGTTCCGGTGAAGGTTTTTTGTTTCATGATGAGTGTGCTAGTCCTTACTTTACGTAGTGCCTTGAGTGCAGTGTGTGTCGCAAAGTGTATTATATTGTTAGTCTGTTATCTGGCTTTTGTTAGTTTAGAGCGCTGATATTGAGTTCTCAATACTACCTAAAAGTGAATCACTCTATCGGCCTGATACCCCCAAATTATTATGAATAATTCAACACTGATTCAACTGCTGACCTACCTTGGTGCTCTGCCGTTCTTTTTGGCTGTCTATGCGAGTGTTTCTAATGACTCCTTTTTAGGCGTGGATGCAAGCCGGTGGTTTCTGACTTATGGCTTGGTGATCTTAAGCTTTATGGCTGGCACCTTGTGGGGGCAGGTAGTGAATGAGGAGGCCAGAATCAAACGCATTGCGCTTGCTAGTAATGGCATCACATTGGCTGCTTGGTTTGCGTTTTTATTGGCTCCCGCATCAATCACATTGCTCATTACTGCGATGGGGTTTATAACGCTTTATGTGCTAGAAGCATTTGTCATGAGCCATATCAAGCGACCCGATTATTATCTCGGCTTAAGGCTTAGAGTAACGGCGTTGGTCGTATTAGCTCATGGGCTTATGTTTTGGCTTTCTTAAAAGCGCTTCCTTGTGCATCAACCACGTAAACTCATTTCAGGAATAACTATGTATTTAATTAAGGATGCTCATATTTTCAATAGCGAGTTGAAAGGTTCCAAAGGCTATTATATTCGGGAAATTCTTGATTTCAGTAGTAGTGAATATCAACAATCAAAGCTAACACCCCAAGAGAAATACTTAATCATCTCTGAGCTGGGCTTGGAACGATTAACGGCTGTGTTGGATGATGCTTTTCGTATTAGCAATAAAGGCTATAATGCTGAAAAAGAGGCATATCTTACGTATGAGCTACTCAAGAACTAACAGGCACATAATCTGTGAAAGGTCATTATGAATGTTTTTCTTTCTTATGCTTCGGATGATCGCAATTTAGCTGAGCAGGTTGCCCACTCTATTCGCGCCCGCAATCACACGGTGTTTTTCGACCGGACTGATTTGCCGCCCGGCGCGAGTTATGAAAAGCAGATTCAGCAAGCCATTCATAAGGCAGCAGTGATGGTGTTTCTGGTGAGCCCTGACTCTGTTGCGGCAGGTCGATTCACGCAGACTGAGTTGCGCTTTGCACAAGCGCGTTGGCCAAGCGCGAGTAATCGAGTGCTTCCAGTCATGATCCGCCCAACGCCATTTGATGATATTCCTAATTATCTGCGCAGTGTCACGATTCTGGAGCCAAGCGGTAATATACCCGCTGAGGTCGCTGCCAGTGTAGACGGTATGCAGCAAGAGTGGACTACTCGTTTCAAGTCCCTGACTGCGTTCTTAGCGATAACAGTTATTGCTGGTTCAATCTGGTTGTATTCATTTCTGTATTCTCCAACCTTTTCTATAGAGGCGACACCGCCACAGCCCGCCGAGAGAGGCTTTTTTGGTGAGCCAAACCTATACAGTATTGATGTTGTTGCGACTAATGAAGGTAAAGTAGTCGGAAACGTGACCAATGTTTCTTTTGAAGTCGACCCGCCTGATGCGCTTGTGGTTAAGAAAAGCGATTCTAATTTAGAGTCTGAGATCCCCTCCATTATCACACCGAAAGCAGAGTTTAAAAGCCACATACAGTTTAGTGAAGGGCAAACAAGCGACTCAGCTCAATGGAGAGTATGCCTACACTTTGAGGCTTTGGAGCCGGAGTGCAGTCAGTTTTATAAATGGACGGGACAAGATGATTTCGCATACGGTGATCATTTTCCAATAAGCCCTGCATTATCTGAAAAAGCAAAGGCGATTGCTTGGGATGGCGCTAATTATTTAATAGCTGCTACGTCACCAAATAGAATTGTTCGGCTCAGTGAGTCGGGAGTGGTAATCACCGAATCTGAGTTAGCGGGTATTCCTACCGCTCTAAGTGTCGGCTCTCTGGGTTTATACGTCGGAATGGCTGCGCCAGATCGAATTGCTCGTCTGAACTTTGAGACGCTAAAAACCGAAGCCGAAATGTCAGTCAATTTTCCAAAAGCGCTTCGAGGTACTTTTGATGAACCTATTTCAAATACACCAAGGAGTCTGGCTCAAGATGGGAGCAATCTATGGGTTATCACTCAAGGTGGCGCAAGTGGGAACGGTTTAGCTTATCTGGACTCTGGCCTCAGTAAGCTGCAAATTCCGCCTTACTACGAAGATGTTAGTTTTGACCTCAAAGGCATGTCGCTGAGAGATGGAGATGGGGTTGTTTGGAGCGGGCAAAATGACACCACTCCTGCGTCTATTAGTAGGCTATCTCCAAAAGAAATGACAACATTCGGGGGCCACGATTATGAGATCGCCTCGTGTGCGAGTGACGTGCTGTTTTTCAAAGGGAAGCTGCTGATTCCTGATTGTGATGGAAAGCTTATCGAGACCATGGTCAGTGGTAGTGACCTGCGGCTAGGGCGTCAAATTGATTCGATTTCAGGTTATCCGTCGGGTAACAATGCTTGGCCTGTTGTGCGATTAGGGCAGACTGCAGATGATAAGCTTTTAGGCGCTGTCACCGTGGCCCATATTTCAGCATTTGATAGCGATGAGAAAACGAGTGCTTCTACTCTCGGCAACCTTGACTTGAAAACAGTTGAAAAAGTTAGATTGAGAGTCAGTGATGCCAGCATAGTCGATATGGCTGCCGGAAAGGAAAGTGCCTTAGTGTTGCTTGAGTCTGACTCAGGAAAGCGGCAGTTAGCCGCTCCCGAGCTTTATGACTAATCTAGGGCTCTACCAAGACTTTTATGAATTACTCGGCTGCCGCTAAAGGCAAAGCATTCTCGTCAGCAAAATCAAGAAACGCTTGATACACATCCGATTTAAACAATGCCTCATTATAGGTTGATGCAACGTAAGCACGAGCGGTAAGCACGATGGCACCTCTCTCCTGGTCTAGGTAAATCTGCATAGGCTTTTCGAAATCCCAGTAGGCAGAGCTTTGAATTGCATTCCATATTTGATCTTCGGCAGCTTTGCGGTCCTTAGCTTTAACGGAGTGGTCCAGGTGAAAGGTCATTACGCACAGTGATGCCTTAGAGCCAGCGTTGGCTGAAACGATTGGAGCAGTCCATAGCGATGCGGTTGGGATACTGACAAGGTCATCATCGATAGTATTGATCCGCACGAAAAAGGGCCCAATGTCTTCCACTTTACCCGAGTAGCCGGATACAGTAATTCGGTCACCTACTTGAAAGGGTCTTCGGATGCCAACAAAGGCTCTGAAGGCGATACCCCCTAAAAAAGCCTTTGCAATATCGGTTGCGCTGATGAGTACCCAGAGCAGTAGCGCTAGAAATATTGTACCAAGTGCATTGGCTTCAGTTGTGAATATATTGGCCAATATAATTGGAAGTATCACGACCGTGCCCAACAGGATGATCGTTTCCAGAATGGCTTTACGACGTAACATCTCAAGCTTAACTGAATGATCAACTAATATTTGCTCATCAAGCCCTGCCTCACTTCGACGACTTTGGAGCTTTTTGTCTTGATTGTTCCGGTACCAAATTAGCGCTGCTTGGCCAAAGATAACGCCACCAAGATAAAGACCAACGGGGAGAGTGAGTAGTTCCTGAGGTTCGGGTAAAGACATGATTCACTCCTCTGTTGGGCAATGGTGATTTTGTGATTGCAAGACGCGTACAGGCTCTAAGCCTAAGGTGTATTGCAGCAGATACAGTGTGACGGCGAGTGAGTTATGATCACTGCGTAAAACGAAGCGATTTGAGTCGGCCTCTGTTTGCTCAATAAGGGGCGATAGCGCACGAAATATACGCTCCACAAGGTTTTTATCGATGCCTAAATCGGCCTCGATTTGTTCGGGGGTACTCGGGCCACTGAATAAAAGTGTTGCTAGTGTCCGCTGCTCATCGCGAGTGTTTGGGCGTGCAGCGATTAAGCGAGTGCGCTTGTAAGTTCTCAGAAGTGAATCATCTTCCGGTTTGGTCCCTTCTCGCTCCAAGCGAGCTATCGCGTTCATTTTGTCACAAATTGCTTGGATGGGCGCTTTGGTTCGCTCATCGTTAGCCTTGAGAAACAGGTTAATATTTTTTGCAGACACCAAAAAAGCATACAGAAATGCATTGATTTCCAGTGGCTCATTATCACGGGATGCTGCAATCAGGTTTTTAATGGTGCCAAAGCCTGTTGTGTTACGACGTAATGACTCGCCGTTGGCAAGCGTGGGCCAATCAATGACCAGTGTAATGTCATAGTGTCCGGTATCGCTCATGGCTGCTCTCCTTTCAAGTCATTAGCGGCAGCCTCTAATTGCGAGGCAATCTGCCCGACGTGCTCAATACCATCTTCCTTATTACGTAGCTGCTCTACTAACCTTAAGTTTCTGGCTGTGGTATCAAACATCCAATCTTCATTGCCAAGCGCTAATGCCCTCGGTAGGCAACGCTGCGCAAGCGCATAGTCTCGATTAATGCAAGCAAGTTCCAACACAGTGACAACTGTCCAATAATCGTTAGCTTTTTCACCACCTTGGCGAACTGCAGCAAAGGTAACCAGAGGCGCGAGTCGGTCAATTTCGGATATGGCTTGCTCATCACCTTTCTGCAATAGCAGAGTGACTGCATTTACACCGGGGTAATAATCAGCGGGCTCCGCTTCAAAGCCTTTGGTGTAAGTTTCAATGGCCATATCAAGCCAACCCTCAGCCGCTAAGTCTTCTGCTTTTTTCGCATCGGTATAGCAATCTTTATAAATTCGTCCGAGAATTCCCAGCGTTTCTGCATTTTCACCATAGTCTGAAATTAACTGCTCAAGCACTTGAATGGCTTGGCTGCGATCACCTGAATCATTTCGTCTATTTAGAGCAAAGGCCAACTGTTGTCTGGCTAATGCAGTAGCTTGTATTCCTGCCGGCATTTGCTCGAAAAGCTCAATCATCTCATTCCACGCACTTACCGCTCGGTAACTCAGGTAGGCATCGATTAACACACCACGCTCTAACAGTTTCGGTTCACCAAGCGTTTGGATAATGGCTTTTATCGCGTCCAATGCGGCTGTCTGAGGCTTTAGCTGACGGGCACTTTCAAGCTCATTTTTAACTTTGATTGAGTAATCCATTCTATCTCTAAATACCTTGGTTAATTCGTGGCTCATATCGATGCCCGGGAATTTATCAAACAAGCCAAATAGCGTGCTATCATTGGTGACCGGGCCTTTAAGCGCTTGGGTAATACGATCTCCAATGTCCTGTACCAATGCTTTGGTGGATGCTTCCGTTAGCGCGCCATCTACCAAGTCATAGGGGATAGCGCGCACCATATTAACATCAAACGGTGGACCACCAATTGTTGCAAAGATTGGAATAGTGGAATACGGCTTAGCGGCATGCCTTACGCCGAGCTCATAAAAAACATTAGGATTTGCAGTGGTCATGTCTGCGATCACAAACTCGGCGAGCAATAATCTGGCGAACATTGCAGTATGGATAATGCCTCCGGTCAATTCCCGATCAGCGCGCACTGCTTGTAAACCCTGGCTGATAATTGCGGGCTCTATCCCTTGCTCATAGATCTGATCAAAATCAATTTCAACGCCTGACTTGGGGTCATGCTTTTTACCAAACGGCATATCGACGAAGCAGACTTGTTTAACTAATTCACTCATTTCTTTCTCCGTTTGGTGTGGATACTTTCTAAGCGGTGTCGCTAAGCCAGTCACTGGGGGCAACAAGCATTTAATGCACTCAAAAAGTCGGCTAGTGGAGAGACTTTATGTGCTGAATTGAATCAATCGTAACTTAAGTTTTGATATTGGTCGACTTGTACTTGTTGATATGAATTGTGAAACGGGGATAGCTTGTAAGGCTGGATGTCCGCGGCTTATATCAAGCAGCAATTAAGGCTGTACCGTTTTCTGTGGTACAGACTGCAAGTGCATACTTTACGGATTAACGGTACTATTGGCTGATTCATCACCTATTAATCTGGTTGTTGCAACCTATGAAAGATATTTTTCTGAGCTATTCATCACAAGATCGCGAGCGATTAGCACCGCTAGTTGATTCATTGGAGGCGCAAGGCTGGTCTGTATTTTGGGATCACCGTGCGATTAAAGTGGCTGAGGATTGGCATAAGGTCATCGGTACAGCGATTCAGCAATGTCGCTGTGTGATTGTCGTTTGGTCTAAACACTCGATTGACTCTGCTTGGGTGATGGAAGAGGCATTAATCGCTAAAAGCCGTGGCGTGTTATACCCGATATTTATCGATCCGGTACCTATTCCATTTGGCTTTACTCTGATACAGGCCGCGGACTTTACCGCTTGGGATGGAGATATCAGTCATCAGGAGTTTAGAGGGCTTAAAGAGCAACTGTCGACTCGCTTAAATGTGCAACCAGTTGTCGATTTACAGCCTGAGCCAAACCCACCATTAATATCAGAGCCAGAGCCAGAGCCAGAGCCAGAGCCAGAGCCAGAGCCAGAGCCAGAGCCAGAGCCAGAGCCAGAGCCAGAGCCAGAGCCAGAGCCAGAGCCAGAGCCAGAGCCAGAGC
>Ga0193958_1000016_pt1 | contig 134746 bp, 122 predicted proteins | sample FB_1_MG_FD_140320 | JGI IMG/M metagenome (GOLD analysis project Ga0193958, IMG submission 140320) | Microbial mat bacterial communities from the Broadkill River, Lewes, Delaware, United States - FB_1_MG | ecosystem: Environmental > Aquatic > Freshwater > River > Microbial mats | place: USA... | reverse complement strand
TCTACGGCATCTACGGCATCTACGGCATCTACGGCATCTACGGCATCTACGGCATCTACGGCATCTACGGCATCTACGGCATCTACGGCATCTACGGCATCTACGGCATCTACGGCATCTACGATTTTAATGGTATCTGGAGAATCGGCAGTAGCAACAGTATCTTCAACTTTGATATCCAAAACCTTCTGTACCAACTGCATCACATCTTGCTTTTTGCGAGGATCAATATTAATGATCTCAGCCTCCAGGCCCAGCTGCTCCATCCAATCTTCATACACTTCCGGCAGCAATGGCTCACGAATATCAAGGCGAGTCACCCCGATAATCAAACGCCCCGGTTTCGCAATAAAATCAGCAAACTGCTCGGAGAAAAACTTCAGATCACGAAACGGATAATTACGATTGTTATCCAGCAGAATAATTAGACCATCAGCCCCTTCTGACAGGATCTCCCACATAAAATCAAAGCGTTCCTGCCCCGGTGTGCCATAAACATGAATCACGTCATCCGCCACACGTAAAGTACCGTAGTCCATTGCCACGGTGGTGGTTGATTTACGAGCCAGCGTAATAGCGTCGGAAACAGGCGCATCCGTTTGCACGGCATTATTATCCGTCAATGAATTGATGGCTGTTGTTTTTCCCGAACCCACGGGTCCGGTAATAATGAGCTTATACTGCAAGGGGCGACATTCCTTTTCAAACCAACCATTGCTTCCGTTCATCGGTGTTGTGTACCATGAACAGTATGACCTGCGCGCCATAAACACTAATGAAGCAACCCGACACGACAGTCACTAAATGGCAGCAGGGTCGTCATCCAACCATTATTTCAGGGGTAATGATAATGGCTAATGCGAACAAACTGAGCAATTCCCATCATTGGGTAAACCTCAGATTTCTTTCAGTTTAATCGCTTATGCGCAACTCGGCAACCACCGCAGAATTGAACCTTTAGACGTGTTTTGCTGACCAAGCATCCGTAAGCAGTTTGACTGAGTGTAGACCCTTGGCTTATTTAACCGTAATAATAAATTTACACACAAGGAAACAAACATGCGTTATCTATGGATAGCTCTTTTAGCGTCACTCTTATCCGCTTGTAATTATGACTTTGTCCCAACACCTGTACCTGAAGAAGTCAGTGCAGTCATTTACCAAATTAAAACCGGCTCAGGCAGCAAAGAGTGGACAATTAAAAATAACGACTTGTCCGTTAAGCTTGTCAATAAAGCGCCTAACGGGGCTACCCTGTCCAACCAAACGACTAAAACAGTCCCGAATAGTTATAACTGGCTGGTCACGGGTCTGGAGAACGCTGATTTCACTAAAGTCACTTCGACTACCGAACAAGGGCGCCCCTCAGGCTCTGAAGTATTAATCATTGTGACTCAAGCTGAAACCTATACCTATACGCAGGACGCACGAACGAAATTCCCACCTGGCTTCGATAAAGTCGTGATGGGAATTCCGCTTGTTTTCAACGCAAACTAAGCACGCATCCGCTCGGATAAGGGATCAAATAGCGGCTGGGTAATAACCTTTGCCGGCCGCTTTTCCCCAAGAATTTCAATCTCTACTGCAGTCCCTTCTACAATCAATTCCGGCGGTAAAAAGCCTATCGCGACGGATTGCTTTGCCCAATGCGCATAGCCTCCTGATGTCACAAAGCCGACAATTTTTCCATCTTTCCAGATTGGCTCATCGGCATTCACATCCGTATCCTCAACCTCCACCACAAAGGTCGCCAAGCAGCGCGAAGCACCCTGCTCCCGATCCGCTAGTGCAGCTGCCTTACCAATAAAATCAGCACCTTTATCATAGCGTACAAAGCGATCCAACCCTGTTTCCAGAGGTGTGTAGTCCGGACTGTATTCACGAAGCCACGAGCCAAAGCCCTTTTCCAATCGTAAACTCATCATCGCGCGCATTCCAAACGGGCGCATTCCAAAGGCTTCACCGGCTTGGCGTAACGTGTGGTACAAGCTAACGGCCTGCGTGCTGTTTACATACACCTCATAACCTAAATCGCCGGTGTAACTGACTCGCTGCACAATCGCATCGCACAAGCCAACCTCACCCTGCTGCACATTTAAAAAGGGGAATGCGGCCGTTGATAAATCAAGGTTTGTAACTTGTGACAACACCTCGCGAGCTCTAGGCCCGGCAATCTGCAAACCAATGCGCGAATCAGAAATATTGCGAATACTCACACCGGACTCAGGCAAGTGCTGCTCAAACCAACGCTGATGGTAGATTTGCGCACCATAGGATGAGGTCAGTTGATAGTGATTTTCTGCCAAACGTGAGATCGTGAAGTCACCAATGATGCGACCTTTTGGACTTAGCATCGGTGCCAGTGTCAAACGACCCACGGCCGGAATACGCCCCGCCATCATGTAATCCAACCACTGCGTCGCGCCCTCGCCAGTCACTTCAAACTTACCGAAGTTATGAATCTCATTCAGGCCAACCGCTTCGCGCACCGCTCGACACTCTTCACCAACGGCCTCAAAGGCATTTGAGCGATTAAAGCTGGGGGTTTCAAAACGAGGCTCACCGGTTTTAGCAAAGTAGTTCACATGCTCCATACCAAAGCCTTGTCCAAACACTGCGCCCTGCGCTTTCCAGATTTCATAGAGTGGTGTGGTATGCAGTGGACGACCCGCCGGAAGCTCTTCATTGGGATAAGAAACAGAGAAGCGTTTTTGGTAATTTTCGATGACTTTATTGCGGGTATAAGCGCGTGTACTGAAATTCCCAAAGCGCGCCACATCCATTGCAAACACATCTCGCGACGGCTCTCCCTCAACCATCCATTCAGCCAAGGTTAGCCCGACGCCACCGCCTTGGCTAAAGCCTGCCATCACTGCACAGGCTGACCAGAAGTTTTTCAAACCCGGTACAGGACCAACTAAGGGATTGCCATCCGGCGCAAAGGTAAATGGCCCATTGATAATGGTTTTTAAACCCGCCTCAGCCAGCACGGGATAACGATCATAAGCAATCGCCAGCGAGTCACCAATGCGATCTAAGTTATTCTCTAATAACTCATGCCCAAAGCCCCAAGAGGTTTTTCCCGTGGCCCATGGCGTGCAGTTTTGCTCGTAAAAGCCGATCACCAGACCGCGACCTTCTTGTCTTAAATAGCTCTCGCCAGCAGGGTCCATCACGTGTGGCAATTCACAGTCATGGTTGTAGACTTCGGGAATATCATCCGTGACTAGATACTGATGCTCCATCGGGTGCAGCGGCAGCTCAATGCCGACCATATGCCCGACTTCCCGCGCCCATAAGCCCGCCGCATTCACTACATGCTCGGCAACGATAGTGCCTTTTTCGGTAACCACATCCCAGCCGTCATCACTGCGCGGATTCAAGGCCTGTACATGGGTATGCAAATAGATTTCTGCACCCTGAACTTTGGCGGCATTGGCGTAAGCATGGGTGGTGCCATAAGGGTCAAGGTGGCCATCTAAAGGATCATATAAAGCGCCGATCACCCCTTTGGTATTAGTGATTGGCGAGATTTTACGAATTTCATCCGGCCCGACAATCGAGGTATTCAAGCCCATATACTGATGCTTGGCATGCTCCGCTTTCAGGTAATCCATGCGCTCTTTGGTGGTTGCCAGCGTCAGTCCACCGACATGATGCAAGCCACACGATTGGCCGGATACTTTCTCTAACTCTTTGTAAAGCTCAATGGTATAGCCTTGCAGGGCCGACATATTGGTGTCGCCATTTAATGTGTGAAAGCCGCCGGCTGCATGCCAGGTCGAGCCTGATGTCAGCTCGGAACGCTCAATCAGCACCACATCTTTCCAACCCAGTCTAGTCAGATGGTATAACACGCTAGCGCCTACCACACCGCCACCAATCACCGCTACCTGTACATGTGATTTCACACTGTTTCTCCGTTGGTTATTTCTTAAAAATCAGTCGCGACGCCACCTTCTGCTTTGCGCCGTGCAACGAACGCTTCCAGCTCCTCATCAATCGCCGGATCAAGCGCCGGCGGTTGGTACTCATTGAGAATGCGTTTATATAGGGCATTGGCATGTTGCACGGTCGAGGGTGCACCCGCTTCCATCCAGCTTTCAAAGTTGCGCCAGTCCGAAACTAATGGCGAATAAAAAGCATCTTTGTAGCGCGACATTGTGTGCTCGGTGCCAAAGAAATGACCACCCGGCCCCACATCTTTCACGGCATCCAGTGCCAGTGAAGCTTCAGTAATTTCCACGCCTTCCAGATATACCGCCATCATTTGCAGCAAGTCGACATCCATCACCAGCTTTTCAAAAGACGCACTCAAGCCCCCTTCCAGCCAACCCGCACCGTGCATTAAAAAGTTACAGCCGCCACTCATCGCACCCCATAGCGCCATGGTGGATTCATAACCGGCTTGTGCATCGACTGAGTTCGCGGCATTCACATTGGATGAACGAAACGGAATGCCATAGCGACGCGCCAACTGCCCACTGATCTGAGCGGCACGCAAGTATTCCGGCGTACCAAAAGCTGGCGCACCGGACTTCATATCGACATTGGACGTGAAGCCACCATACACCGCTGGCGAACCTGCTCGCACAATTTGGGTAAAGGCAATACCAGCGAGTGCTTCGGCATTTTGCTGCGCTAGTGCACCGGCAATCGTCACCGGAGCCATCGCGCCCGCTAAGGTGAATGGAGTCAGCACAACCGCCTGATTCATCGCCGACATTTCAATAATGCCTTGCAGCATCGGATCATCTAAACGCAGTGGTGAGCTACTGTTAATTACGGTAAATAAGCTGGTTTCCTGCGAGAGTTGTTCCTGGCTAATGCCGCGACCAATACGGGCAATTTCCATCGCATCCAAATTGCGTTGTTGGCCAAGGGAATAAGCATGGAAGGGTTTATCGGTGAGCCTTACGCAATCGGCCAGACAATCTAAATGGCGCACTGAGGCGTGAATATCCACCGGCTCAACCGGATAGCCCGAGGTGAAATGAATGATATTGAAACTTTGGATGAGCTTGAGAAAATCACGATAATCTTGCTGATTACCGGCCCGGCGGCCACCATCTAAGCCATTAGTATTGGGTGCGCTGGCGACACTGCCAAAGTTGACATAAGGCCCGCCAATTTGAATCGAGTGAGCAGGGTTGCGGGCGTGCAACGTAAACTCAGTAGGTACCGTGGCGATTTTTTCCATAATCAAGCCACGATCAAAATACATTCGCGTGCCATCATCACCGAGCTTGGCACCGGCTTCGACCATTAGCCGACGCGCTTCCTCATTCAGTACATCGATACCCACCTCTTCCAAAATACGCATCGAGGTATCGTGAATCATATCCAGCTGCTCGGCGGTGGCGACTTCGGTAAATCCGTCTAAGTGCTTTAGCTGTTTCCACGGTAGTTGCTGGAATGCCGCGGGCTCTGAATTGGCATTACCTTTAGCGCGCCGTCCTCGACGGGATACTCTTGCAGTGTTCTCACCCATGCTACCCTCCCTTGCTTTCAGACTTCAGGTCACTATATTCTACTTTTTCAGAAATATCGAAGGCGTTAATCAATTGCATGACTTTTAGGCGCCGACCGACTCAGTAACGCCAAGGCGCAAGCCATCATTACGCGGCAGCCTGAAGCGCATCCCTCTGCAAAACCAAGCTGACACGTGTTAACTTGCCACGCTGACTATTTTTATCAACCGTGGGTTAAACATGATCATTCGAGACAAGCCTTCCGCCTGGCATCTCTTGTTCCTATTGAAAGGCTCTGTGGTGCCGACTATCTTGCCGCAGATCGTTGTGATTGCGCTGTTTTCAGTTGCGGTGAAATACCTCGACTATGCTGGCTATATTGATCTGTCGGCAGTCACGATGACTCCCTTTTCCGTATTTGGTATTGCGCTGTCGCTGTTTCTGGGTTTTCGCAACAATGCCGCTTATGACCGTTGGTGGGAAGCACGTCGCCATTGGGGACAGTTGGTTTATGATGTTCGCAGCTTGGGGCGTTCGACCGAAACGCTAATTGGCGCTGATCATCCAGAGCGCAAAGGGCTACTGAATGAGATACTAGCCTTTTCACACTTTCTACGTGGCAGCCTGCGCAAAACCTCTGCCACTCGCGATGCAGCCCGTTTTATTGGCGAGGAGCCAGCTGAGCAAGCGGCTGCGACGGCAAATCCCGCTGACTTTATAATGCGGCAGATGGGGAAGCGCTTAGGCACTCTGTATCGCTCCGGTGATCTTGATTCTGTCGGTGTGCGCATTCTGGATGAGCGACTGACCTCGATGGCCGCAGTACAGGCGGCAAATGAGCGGATTGCCAATACCCCTTTGCCGTTTGCCTATTCGTTACTGGTGCATCGCACGGCTTATCTCTACTGCTTTCTGCTTCCCTTTGGCTTGGCCTCCAGCGTCGGTTGGTTTGCCCCGCTATTCTCCGTAGTTGTCGCCTATGTGTTTTTTGGCCTCGATGCACTTTCCGCAGAGCTTGAGACGCCCTATGGCTGCGACCAAAATGGTTTACCGCTGGATGCGATGTGTCGGGTGAATGAAATCTCAGTAGCCGAAGCGCTGAATGAAACGCCACCGGAACCGCTCAAGCCGGCTGATTACAAATTAACCTGAAGCGAACCAATGCTTAACCCATGACTACGATATTTTAATATCGAAAGCGTTTGATTAACTGATTTGAAGCCTGCTAAGGTTTTGGCATTGCTGACCGGAGTCCGACTCTGATAAGCCCACCGGCAACCGTCGTACTAGCAGGAAATGATATGACTCGCTATTCCGCTTGGAGCGTATTTAAAAACGGCCTCACCGGCCAAAAGGGTTGGACTCGTGCCTGGCGAGACCCCGAACCGAAAGCCGCTTACGATATTGTGATTATTGGCGGCGGCTTACATGGTCTGGCCACCGCGTATTATCTGGCTAAAAACCACGGACTTAAAAATATCGCCGTCGTGGAAAAAGGCTGGATTGGTGGCGGTAATGCAGGACGCAACACCACCATCGTACGCTCCAACTACATGCTCCCCGGCAATCGTCAATTCTACGAGCACTCGCTCAAGCTCTGGGAAAACCTAAGCCATGAGCTGAACTACAATGTCATGTTTAGCCAACGCTCTCATATCACCTTGCTGCACAGCCCTTCGGCCCGAGATGCCGCCGCACGACGTTACAACACCATGCGCCTGACAGGTTCAGATGGCGAACTATGGGATTTGCCCACACTCAAAGAAGAAGTCCCTCACCTTAATTATGACAGTGCGCGCTTCCCGATTATTGGCGCGGCGGTGCAAAAGCGAGCTGGCACAGCCAGACACGATGCCGTAGCTTGGGGCTATGCCCGTGCTGCTGATGCTTTAGGCGTCGATATTATTCAAAACTGCGAAGTCACCGGCATCACTCGCGATAATGGCAAAGTCACCAGTATTCAAACCGCTCGCGGTGATATTAAAACCGGTAAATTAGGTTTGGCCGTAGCAGGCAACACCTCACGCCTTTGGCAAATGGCCGGACAAGGCAATCTGCCCATCGAATCCCATTTGCTGCAAGCCTTTGTCTCTGAGCCTTTGAAGCCATTGCTCGATCAAGTCGTGGTATTTGGGGTTGGCGGCGCACACTTTTATATCTCTCAATCGGATAAAGGTGGCATGGTGTTTGGTGCGGATCTGGATTGGTATAAATCGTATTCGCAACGCGGCAACTTACCTGCCGTGCAAGATGTGTGTGAAGCGGCAACCTCAATCATGCCCTGCTTGGGGCGCGTTCGATTACTGCGCCACTGGGCCGGAGTAATGGATATGTCGATGGATGGCTCGGCGTTTATTTGCAAAACTGATATCAGCAATCTGTATCTAAATGCGGGATGGAATTACGGCGGCTTTAAATCCAGCCCCGCTTCCGGTTGGTACTTTGCCGATTTGATTGCCAATGATCGCCCCGATCCGGTGATTGCCAACTTTGACCTGAAGCGTTTTGCGCGCGGGTATAACATCGATGAACGCGGCGCGGGGCCAGACCCCAAGCTTCACGGATAAGGGAACGACTATGATACGAATTAATTGTCCTTTCTGTGGCGAGCGCGACCACAGCGAATTTACCTATGGCAGCGATGCGTCGATTCAATACCCGGCACTCGATGCGCCGATTGAGGAATGGCACGATGCAGTCTTTATGCGTGAAAACATCCGTGGCGTACAAGCGGAAACCTGGCATCATGTGAATGGCTGCCGCATGTGGCTGATCATCGAGCGAGATACCATGACTCACGAAATCCACTCAATCCGCCCTGCGCATGCTGGCATGGCTGATGCATTGGAGGCTTCCAAATGAGCGCCAAACGATTAGCCCATGGCGGACGTATTGATCGCAATAAACCAATAATGTTTAGCTGGGAAGGCAAAGCGTTTACTGGCTATGAAGGCGATACATTGGCCTCAGCACTATTAGCTAACAAGCAATACGTACTGGGCCGTAGTTTTAAGTACCATCGACCTCGGGGCATTATGTCGGCAGGGGTTGAAGAGTCCGGCGCGATTATTACCATTGGCGCGGATAATCGCCGTGACCCCAATGTGAAAGCGACCCAACAAGTATTACACGCAGGCCTGATCGCCAGCGGCCAGAATGCATGGCCCACTGTGCGTAATGATTTGAATGCCATCAATGGCTTATTCGGGCGATTTTTCTCAGCCGGGTTTTACTACAAAACCTTTATGGGCTTGCCGCCGTTTGAATGGGGCAAAGGCACCGGCTTATGGATGAAGTACGAGAAAATCATCCGTAAAGCGGCCGGCATGGGAACCGCCTCACGCGAGCCTGATCCTGATAAATACGATCATGCGCATGGCTTTTGCGATGTGTTGGTCGTGGGCTCCGGCCCTGCGGGATTAGCTGCTGCATTAGAGGCCGCACAAGCGGGTTTGGATGTGTTGTTGGTAGAGCAAGATAGCGAGTTAGGCGGTGACCTATTAAACCGTGCGAATGAGGAATCCGAGGCACATTTGCAAAACCAGTTGACTGCGCTGAAAAACGCAGGCGTTAGAACAATGCCTCGCACGACCGCATTTGGTTTATATGACTATGGCACAGCGGGTTTGCTGGAGAATGTCACCGGTCATCTGACGCACCCTGAAACCCATCAACCACGCCAGCGATTTTGGACGGTACGCGCTAAGCAAACGATTCTCGCAACAGGGGCCATGGAGCGGCACTTAGCCTTTGGCAATAACGACAAACCTGGGATTATGACGGCAAATGCGGGTCGGGTTTACTTAAACCGTTATGGCGTGTTGCCGGGTGAGAATATTATTGTCTCGACCAATAATGATTCGGCTTATGGGGTTGCGGCCGAGCTGGCTGAGGCCGGTGCAAAAGTCACTTTGCTGGATGCGCGGGATAGCGTTTCTGAATCGCTAAAAGCGTCGGTTAAACATAAACGTATTGAGCTACGATTTAATACTGTGCCCTTGCGCGCTCGTGGTGGTCGCCGGATTAATAAACTGGAAATCGCTGAGGCGGCTAACTCAAAGAGCGACAAACTAGAATGGAAGGCCGCAGGCAGTATTGATTGTGATTTACTGCTGGTATCTGCCGGTTGGTCGCCAGTGGTGAACTTGATTTCACATCGCAGTGTGCGCCCGTTTTGGAATGCAGAGAATGCTTGTTTTATTGCGCCGGAAATTAAAGAGCCAATTTATATGGCTGGTGCGGCAGCAGGTGTTTGGAATACTGAGGCTTGCGAGCAGTCAGGACAGTTTGCAGCGGCTAAGGCGATTGCTGGTTTGGCGGGGTCTAAGGGTAACTCTACCGACAGCAACAGCTCAAATGTAGCAGCACCAACTGCTCCAGAAATCGGCGGCTGGGAAATACCAATCCTGCCTTTATATGAAATTACAGTCCCCGACAAAAAGTATAAGTGCTTTGTCGATCCACAGCACGATGTCACCACCGACGACATCCGCCTGGCCCATCAGGAAGGCTTTGTTTCCGTTGAACACCTGAAACGCTACACCACCTTAGGCATGGCAACCGATGGCGGGAAAATGGGTAACATTATCGGCCTGGCACTAATGGCCGAAGCCTTAGGAAAAGAGATTCCACAAGTCGGCACCACCACCTTCCGCCCGCCTTATACGCCGGTTTCAATTGGTGCGCTGCGCGGCCGCAATGTCGATCATCATTTCCGCCCTTTGCGCCGCACAGCCATGCACGAATGGAACCTGGCCCACGGCGCAACCATGACCGATGCCGGACTCTGGCAGCGCCCGTGGTATTTTGCACGCGAAGGCGAAACCATTACCGAAGCTTATATTCGCGAAACCACGACCGTGCGCAAAACGGTTGGCCTGTGCGATGTGACTTCACTCGGTAAAATCGCCATTCAAGGGCCCGACGCCACGGAATTTTTAAACCGCGTTTACAGCAACCCTTTCGCCAAACTGCCAATTGGCAAAGCACGCTACGGAATTATGCTGCGCGATGACGGTATCGTAATGGATGACGGCACCACATGGCGCTTATCTGAAACCGACTACTTCATGACCACCACTACGGCACAAGCCGGCAAAGTCATGGTGTTTTTGGAAGAGCTACTGCAAACCCGCTGGCAGGATTTGAAAGTGCATGTCACCTCAGTGTCTGAGCAATGGGCCGGCTGCGCGATTGCCGGACCAAAATCCCGCGATGTGTTGAACGCCTGCGTGGAAGATCCATCACTCATCACCAATGAAGCATTGCCATTTATGGGCGTGCTGAATACCACTTTGAAAGGCGGCATCCCTTGTCGCATTGCACGCATTAGTTTCTCCGGTGAGCGAGCCTTTGAGGCTTATGTACCCTCCGACTACGCCCCTGCCATGATGGATTTATTGTGGCCGGCTGCCGAGTCTCTGGATGGTTGCTTGTATGGCTTGGAGGCACTGGGCGCATTGCGGATTGAGAAAGGCCATGTCACCGGTGCCGAGCTGGATGGTCGTGTGACCATTGATGATGCAGGCTTAGGCAAAATGGCATCACCCGCCAAATCATTTATCGGCAGTAGCTTACGCCAACGCCCCGACCTTATTCGCGAAGGTCGCGAGCAACTCGTGGGCATCTTCCCAAAAGATCGCAGCAAAACTTTTAATGCCGGTGCGATTTTATGTGGTGAAGCCGAAGTTTCCGGTCATGGCAAAGGCCGTATTACCGCCGTCACCCACTCCCCTGCACTCGGCCATTGGATTGGCCTTGGCTTTATCGAAGGCGGCTATGAAGCATGGACTGGCAAAACGGTGATCGCCGCCGACCCCGTGCGCGATGGAAATATCGAAGTCGAAATCGTCTCACCTCATATGTATGACCCAAGCGGAGAAAGAATGCATGGCTAATCGAGAGTCCGCATTGGCGGCGCATTATCAAACCGGTCACTTTGGCGCAGATCATACCGGCGTAACCTTGAGTGAGATAAGCAATTTACAGCTTAAGCAGGTCGCGGCTTGGTCAGATACCTTGATGGCCGTTGGCGCAAAAGCGGCGGAAATCGCAGGCTGTGATGCAGCGCCGAAGCCAGGTAAAAGTGCCGTGGGTAGTAAAGCCAGTTTATTGCGAATTGAGCCGTTGAAGTGGTGGCTTCTAGGTGATGCAGAGTTGCCGGAGCTAAGCGCGGAGGAAGGCGCAGTTCTGGACTTATCCCATTCACGAACCTGTCTTCGAATTGAGGGTGAGTGCGCGGCAGAGTTATTAAATCGTCACTTGCCGCTGGACTTACGCGAGGCTTCGTTTGCTGATGGGGACGTGGCTTCTACGGCATTTCATCATGTTGGCGTGACATTGCTTCGTCGTGATGGTGGCTATGACTTGTTTGTGCCGCGAGGCTTTGCGGTCTCGCTTTGGGAGTTGCTGGTGGAGAGTGCGGAGCAGTTTGGTCTTGAGGTCGCTTGATCAATCATAGGCTTTGATTGATACACTACCGCCTGATCGAATGACCTGAACAAATTAAGCGTAAGCCAAGCCTGAGAGTGTTTAGATCGTATCCAGTAATCAAATACTGGGGTAACACAATGAGAGCACATCAACACCGAGGCCATATCCACCACTCTGCAACCACTTACGGGCAATCCGTACAAGGTGCAGGCTTGGAAGTTTACTTGCCGAGCAAGCAAGCCGAGCTACTGATTTTCGCCGGAATTCATGGCGAAGAGCCTGAAACCACTGTGCTCTTATCCAAAGCATTGCGTTGTTTAGATGTACCGCTAACTCACTGCGCGGTAGTGCTTGCAGCAAATCCGGATGGCTTGGTTCGCGGCACTCGCGCTAATGCTAATGGCGTGGATTTAAACCGTAATTTCCCCGCTCAAAACTGGCAAGAGGCTGATGTTTGCCACCGCTGGGAACATGGGCGTCCGCAGGAAGTTGCGCTCTCTTCGGGTAGCCAAGCTGCTTCGGAGCCGGAGACTCAAGCACTGATCAAATTGATTACCGACCTACAGCCTAATCACATTATTTCTATGCATGGACCGTTGGGCTGTATTGATGATCCACTGGCGTCACCGCTTGGGCAATGGATGGCGCAGCAAACTGATTTACCCTTGGTACCTGATGTTGGTGATCCTACGCCGGGTTCGTTTGGCTCTTGGTGTGCTGATGAGGATTTGCCGGTGATTACCTATGAGTTACCCGCTGAATCAGTCTGGTCAATGCAAGCGAAGCATTTGAATGTATTGAATGCTTTGCTACTGGGGAAATACACGCTGGCTTGAATTTAAAGCAGGAGAGTCTCTAAGCAACCTGAGTTCACATCTGATGGCTTAATACAAATCCCCGGACTGATCCTGACAGGTCAAAAACAAGCGCACATCGAATTCCAGCTGGTGGTAATCCGGTTCCATATAATTACACAACTTATAGAACGCTTTGTTGTGATCCTTTTCCTTCAGATGCGCTAATTCATGTACGCAGATCATCCGCAGAAAAGGTAATGGCGCACGCTTAAACACCGAGCCAATCCGAATTTCATTCTTCGACTTCAGCTTACCGCCCTGTACTCGCGAGATTTGCGTGTGCAGACCGAGCGCCTGATTGATCACCTGAATTTTGTCATCGTAAACCACTTTACTCAGCGCCGATGACTGCTTGAGGTAGCTGCTTTTCAAATCCAGCACATAATCGTACAGCGCTTTATTGGAGCCAAACTCATGCGCCGTCGGATAACGCTTTAGCAAGACCTCCCCCAAGCGCTGCTCATCAATCAAGCGTTGCACTTGCTGCAGCACGTTCGGGGGATAGCCTTTCAGATAGTAATTCAGATCTGCCATTGGGAATTATGCTTTGCGCGGTAAGCGCGTGACCAAGCTAGAGGTATCAAAACGATTGCCATCATTGGCTTGCACTTCAGCGTAGAAGGTATCGACCAACTCAGCGACTGGCAGCTCAGAGCCATTACGCTGAGCTTCTTCAAAGCACAAGCTCAGGTCTTTACGCATCCAATCCACGGCAAAGCCATAGTCGAATTTGCCATCAATCATGGTCTCATGGCGGTTATCCATCTGCCAGGATTGCGCGGCACCTTTGCCGATCACATCAAAGACCTGCTTAGCATCCAGACCTGCATTTTGGGCAAACGCCACACCTTCAGACAGCGCCTGCACTAAGCCGGCGATACAAATCTGATTCACCATTTTCGTTAGCTGACCGGCACCAGCATCACCCATTAATTGAGCTGATTTGGCAAAGCAATCAATCAATGGTTTAACGCGATCGAATGTAGCCTGTTCGCCACCGCACATCACAGTGAGTACGCCATTTTCAGCACCGAGCTGGCCACCAGAAACCGGGCCATCAATAAAGCCAAAGCCTAATTCGCTAGCCTTAGCCGCTAACTCGCGAGCGACATTGGCTGAGGCCGTCGTGTGATCAACAAAGATTGCACCGGCTGCCATAGTTTGAAAAGCTCCCTCTTCGCCAGTGGTGACACTGCGTAAATCATCGTCATTACCCACGCAGGAGAATACGAAGTCAGCGTCTTTTGCAGCCGCGGCTGGGGTGGTTTCAAAACGTCCACCGTGCTCGGCAACCCAAGCTTCAGCTTTACTGGTTGTGCGATTGTAAACACACACTGAGTGTCCGGCAGCGGCTAGGTGCCCGGCCATTGGATAACCCATTACTCCTAAGCCGATAAAAGCGACATTAAATTTGCTCATGCGTGTTCCCCTCGCGTGTGGATAATTGGTTGAATAAGTTGAGTCGGGCTATTGTGCCTTAGCTGGCATATATTACCAACCGATTGGATTATCCAACCCAGTAAGAAATGCTCATGATGACGCTGATGTCCTTGCAAACTGAGTTATTTCAGCAGTCTCATTAATGTTTAGCGTTTTTACATTAATCTCCTGAATTTGCTCCTGAATGTCTACGAACGAGTCATACAAAATACCCTGCTTTTCTACTGGTGGCTTATATGTAATCAACGTTGATTCTGGCTTCGCAACACCAAGACGGAATAATTGATTCATTGTCGCCAACCATTGCAAGCCATGATCAATCAACTTTTTTGAATCTGCGTGTTGAAAATGTAGCGGCTTAATAATCGCAGGTATCTCTTTCGCTGTAACAAAAGGCAAACGAACGGGATAACCCTTTCCTTCTCCAACCGTTCTATCCTTATAGAGGGTAGATAAATCGTTTTTTCGAAGTAAATCCGCTATACGTCCTCGCATTTGCTCTTCATGGCTTTTTTCACGGGTAAAACTATGATGCACATAGTGGTCAAATAGTTTAGTGACTGTTGCTAACGGATCTACCGTGAATCGAGTTCGATGATTGCTGTAATGAATAATACCTTCACGCGTTCTAACGACCTCACGATATAAGGCCTCGGGCTTCTCAACAACATCCATCAAATTGCCAATACGCTCCAGTTCATTACGAATCAGATGAATAGCCTCCTGAAAAACCGCCTTATCAAGCGCTTTAAAAAAACCTGTAATGCGACCATAGTTATTAGGCGGCAGTAGCTTAAACTCAAACTGACGTGACTCAGGCACATACAAAACTATACCGATATTCACAAACTCTTGTGTTTCGGTATACGGCTCGAAGCGAATAATATTGTATCTACATGCTTGTTTCATGTGCTCAACCTCTTCCAGATATCACCCTGGGCATCTTGTTCAAGTTGCTGATAAATCTGTTCTTGGCTTAGTGATTGCAACTCATCATTAAGCTCTATCCACTCTTCTGGCAGAGTGTCCCACCAACCAGACCAACCGGTCAATGCGGACTGCATCCTCGTTTGAAATTCATCTCGAAGCAAGTAGTCCTCAAAAATATTATTCAACTGACCTCTAAAAACATGTGACTCGCGTAAATCTATTGTTGATAGTTCCGGTTCAAAAATCAAATTATGATCAATGACATGCGCTTTTTCACCATCCCATAATAAATTCGGATTCCCTCCCAACTCGGACAGCGTGCGATCACTATTTCTAACCCATGCATCAAAAATCAAAATATCTTGCTGAACTTTCAGGGATATATCTGGAATCATGGACATATTTAATTCATAGACTGGGCTGATACACCTAGAAGCAAAAGCAGGGCCAGGACCTAAACTATTCATTGCACCATCATCATGTGTTTCCAACACCAAGCGATCAACATGAATGATATTAAAATCAGGAATCTCTAAACCGAATGCCTTACCAATTAGCTCCTAGCCACTCCTTAATTAATCCCGCAGTGGTGGCCATCTTCCCTTTGACGACATATGTCAGACCATCAGAAGCTTCGCAGAAGAAAGGCTCAGTAAAACCTTGGCGGGCTCTCTGTTGAATCTCAATTACTTCTAAATGGTTAACTGTCATTTCTATATCGCACCTTATTGAACGAACTTAACTCTCTTCGAATCTACATTAAGTGTATATTCTTTTTTTACTCCATGAAATTGAGCGGCATCGCACTAGCCGACCAAATTTTTACCGTCAGCGGATCACCCACAAACTGCTGCGGTACCGCCGGAATCAAGCCCGCCGCAGTAAAATACCGCCGAATTTCCTCATCCGTAAAACCAAGCCTGCGGTGCTGATATTCCTTACGCATATACTCTTCAGTGTGCGCCGCAAAATCCACCACAAACAAACGCCCTGTCGGCATTAATACCCGCGCCGCTTCACGAATTGCTTCGGCGGGGTCATCACTAAAATGCAGCACCAGATTCATCGTGATCAAATCAAAACTCTGATCATCCATCGGCAGCTGGTACATATCACCCTTGCGTACCTGCAAATGCGACAAACCCGCTTGCTTAAGATTGGTCCGCGCCACCGCCAACATGCCACTGGTAAAGTCGATGCCAATACCCCGCTGCGTGCGATCAGCTAATAGCTCCAGAGTTCGCCCTGTTCCGGTACCGATATCCAGTAAATCGCTAACCTTATTTTCACCAACGGCCGCTCTGAGTGCAGCTTCGATTTCTTCTTGCGCGACATGGAACTGGCGCACTTCTTCCCAGTGGCCGGCGATCTTGTCGAAGTAGGCTTGAGCTTCCAACGCGCGGGCATCGGTGACTTGTTTAAGGCGCGACAAATCCCGACTGAGGACCGCATCATCCTCATGCAGCAAGGCGACCAAAGCCTGTGCCAATGGCGCAACCGAGGCGCGATCGGACAAGCGATAAAACACCTGCGCACCTTCCGGAAAACGCTCCAATAAACCGGCTTCCACCATCAACTTCAAATGCCGAGACACACGCGGCTGGCTTTGCCCGAGGATCTTCGTCAGCTCCGTTACGCTCAGCTCACTTCGGGCGCACAGGGCCAATAAGCGCAAACGGGTATGTTCGCCTGCTGCGCGCAATGCGGCTAACAAAGTATCAAGATTTTGCATTCACTCATCCAGTCATATAAAGATATGTTTATATTTGCATATCAGGTGTGATATTGTTCTGCGCTACTCTACCACACACGTTCACCCGAAATACCATAGGATTTAACCATGTCAGCCAACTCGCAAGCCTTTGAAGACGCTCTGAAAAAACGCATCTTAATTCTCGATGGCGCAATGGGCACCATGATCCAGCGGCACGAGCTGGAAGAAGCTGACTATCGGGGTGAGCGGTTTGCCGACTGGCCAAGTGACCTGCGCGGTAACAATGACCTGTTGAGCCTGACTCAGCCAGACCTGATTAAAGGCATCCATACTGAGTACTTGGAAGCTGGCGCGGATATTGTCGAAACCAACACCTTTAACGGCACGCAAATCGCGATGGCGGATTATGGAATGGAATCGTTAGCTGCTGAGATCTGTGAAGAGTCTGCACGCTTAGCTCGTCAGGCTTGTGATGAGATTGAAGCAAAAATTCCGGGACAGCCGCGCTACGTTGCCGGTGTTATTGGCCCAACCAATCGTACCGCGAGCTTGTCTCCCGATGTTAACGATCCGGGCTTTCGTAATGTCACCTTTGACGATTTGGTTGAAGCCTACTCTGAAGCCTGCGAAGCACTGATTCGTGGTGGTTCAGACCTAATTCTGATCGAAACTATCTTTGACTGTCTGAATGCTAAAGCAGCTATTTTTGCGGTTGAGCAAGTGTTTGAAAACCAAGGTTTCCGCCTGCCGATTATGATCTCCGGTACGATTACCGATGCATCGGGTCGTACCCTATCCGGTCAAACGACAGAAGCTTTCTGGAACTCCATGTGCCATGCCAAGCCAGTGTCTATCGGTTTGAACTGTGCGCTGGGTGCTAAAGAATTACGTCAGTACGTGGAAGAGCTATCCCGCGTTGCCGACACCCATGTATCTGCACATCCAAACGCTGGTCTGCCAAATGCATTTGGTGGCTATGATGAGACGCCAGAAGACATGGCTGCACATGTGCAGGAATGGGCGCAAAGTGGCTTCTTAAATATTATTGGTGGCTGCTGTGGTACCAGCCCTGCGCACATTAAATCGATGCGCGAAGCGGTTGATGGCCTGCCGCCTCGTGAAATTCCAGAGATTCCGGTGGCGTGTCGTTTGTCGGGCCTTGAGCCACTGACAATTACAGCTGACTCACTATTCTTAAATGTGGGCGAGCGCACAAACGTGACTGGTTCGGCTGTGTTTAAGCGCATGATCGTCGAAGAAGATTACGATGCAGCGTTGACGGTTGCTTTGCAGCAGGTTGAAAACGGCGCGCAAATCATCGACATCAATATGGATGAAGGTCTGCTGGATTCTAAGAAAGTCATGCAGCGCTTCCTGAACCTGATCGCCGCTGAGCCAGATATTTCCCGCGTACCGGTGATGATCGACTCCTCAAAGTGGGAAGTGATCGAAGCCGGTTTGAAATGCGTGCAAGGCAAGTGCGTGGTCAACTCGATCAGCATGAAAGAAGGTGTTGAGCAATTCATTCAACATGCTAAATTGTGCATGCGCTACGGTGCGGCCGTGGTGGTGATGGCGTTTGATGAAGAAGGCCAAGCCGATACCATTGATCGCAAAGTAGAAATCTGCACACGCGCTTACGACATTCTGGTGAATGAGGTGGGCTTCCCACCGCAAGACATTATCTTCGATCCGAACATCTTCGCGATTGCGACCGGTATGGAAGAGCACAATAACTACGGCATCGACTTTATCGAAGCTACGCGCCAGATCAAACAAACCCTGCCGCACGCGATGGTATCGGGCGGTTTGTCGAATGTCTCGTTCTCATTCCGTGGTAATAACCCCGTGCGTGAAGCGATCCATGCCGTGTTCTTATACCACGCGATTCAGGCAGGCATGGACATGGGTATCGTGAATGCCGGACAGCTGGCGATTTACGAAGATATCCCGGAAGAACTGCGCGATGCCGTGGAAGATGTGGTGTTAAACCGCAAGCCAGAAGCCACTGAAAACCTGCTGGAGATCGCTGAGAAATACCGTGGCGATGGTTCCAAAGCAGAGAAGCAAGACGAAGAATGGCGCAAGCTGCCAGTGAATAAGCGTCTTGAATATGCACTAGTAAAAGGCATCACCGAATTCATTACGGCGGATACCGCCGAAGCGCTGGAAGCCGTTGGCCGCCCGCTGGAACTGATCGAAGGCCCGCTAATGGCCGGTATGAATGTGGTCGGTGATTTATTTGGTGCCGGTAAAATGTTCCTGCCACAGGTAGTAAAATCTGCCCGTGTCATGAAGCAAGCGGTTGCCTACCTTGAGCCATTTATGGACGCTGAAAAAGAAGGCGTTGATAAGAGCAATGGCCGCGTGATTATGGCTACGGCCAAAGGTGACGTGCATGATATCGGTAAGAATATCGTCGGCGTGGTACTGCAATGTAACGGTTATGAAGTGATCGACTTAGGCGTAATGTGCCAAGCTGAAACCATTTTTGCGGCGGCGCGTGAGCACAAAGCGGATGTGATTGGTATCTCCGGCTTGATCACCCCATCGCTGGAAGAAATGTCGCACGTCGCTAAGGAAATGCAGCGCCAAGGCTTTGATATTCCACTGCTGATTGGTGGTGCGACAACTTCCAAGATGCACACCGCTGTGAAGATTGCACCGCATTACAAACAGCCAGTAGTGTATGTGCCCGATGCGTCGCGCTGTGTGGGTGTGGTGAATAAGCTGCTGAGTGAGACGCTGCGCGAGCCGTACCTGGCCGAGCTGGAAACCGAATACGATCAGTACCGCGAGCGCTTTAATGCCAAGATGAAAAAGCAGGACTTCCTGCGTTTGGAAATTGCGCGTTCCAATAAATTAGCCACCGACTGGGCGCATTATGATGCGACTAAACCAGCGGTTGAAGGCGTGCAGGTCATTGAGAAAATGGACTTGCGGGTACTAGCCGAGCTAATCGACTGGACACCGTTCTTCCACACCTGGCAGCTTCGCAAAAAATACCCACAGATTCTGGAAGACGAAGAGCTGGGTGAAGAAGCGACCAAGCTATTTGCTGATGCTAAGCTGATGATAGAGCGCTTTATTAAAGACGATACAGTTCAGGCGCATGCAGTATTTGGTATTTTCCCTGCCAATACCGTGAATGATGACGACATCGAGATTTACACCGATGAGGCCCGGTCTGAAGTATTTGATACGGTGATTGGCTTGCGCCAGCAAACGGTACACCCTACGGATCGCCCTAACCTGTCGCTGTCTGACTTTATTGCGCCAAAAGAAAGTGGTGTGCAGGATTATATCGGTGCCTTCGCAGTGACTGCGGGTATTGGGCTGGATAAGCTGGTGGCCGAGTATGACGCGGATCAGGATGACTACCACAGCATTATGGCCAAGGCGATTGCAGATCGGTTTGCCGAAGCGTTTGCCGAGTATCTGCACCGTGAAGTGCGCACCAAGCACTGGGGCTATATGGCCGATGAAAAGCTGTCGCAAGAGGCCTTGATTAAAGAGCAGTATCAAGGCATTCGCCCTGCGCCGGGGTATCCGGCCAACCCGGATCATACCCAGAAAGATACGATTTGGGAGCTGCTGAAGCCGGAGGAAAATGCGGGGATTTCAATGACGGAAAGCTGGGCGATGTTGCCTGCGGCGTCGGTGAGTGGGTGGTATTTCTCGCATCCGGAATCTCAATATTTTGGGGTGGCTAAGTTGGATCGGGATCAGGTGACTAGTTATGCTGAACGTAAGGGCGTGAGTATTGAGAAGGCGGAGAGTTTGTTAGCGCCTAATTTGGGGTATGTGCCAGAGGCTTGATGGCCTAAGCCAATATGCTATGCTTGAGCCATCTTTAGAGGTTTTAATTATGGCTCAAGCCCTACAAACACCACCGTGTATTTCCGTTCAGGAATACCTACGTCTTGAGTTATCTGCCGACACGAAACATGAATACATCGATGGTGAAATTCATGCCATGGCTGGCGCATCTGACGCTCATGTCAAAGTCACCGGCAATGCCTACGCTCTCCTTAAAAATCACTTACGCGGCTCTGGCTGTAGTACTTATATTGCCGATATGAAGCTACGCATCGGGCAAGATGAAGCTTTCTTTTATCCTGATGTGATGGTGTGCTGCGACCCTTCTGATCAATTACCCGAACAGGACTTAGTAAAAAACAGTCCGAAACTGATTATTGAAGTGTTATCCCCCTCTACTGAAGCGCATGATCGTGGTAAAAAATTCATGCTGTATCGTAAGTTACCGAGCTTGGAAGAATATCTGTTGATTGACCCTCGTACTTATTATGTGGAACTGTTTCGACGAGAGAGTGATATTCAGTGGTCGCTGACTGCTACTGACGGCCCTGAAAGCCTACTGACACTAAATAGTGTGGGGCTTGCTTGCTGTTTGGCTGATTTGTACGAAGATGTACGGATGGCGTAATACTGCAATTTCGCGCACTCCAGGTGCGCCGCGCAATCCCTGCTGAGTCTGTCTGTCGCGGCCATCCTGGCCGCTCTCTGACACACTCTTCAGCGCTTGCGCGAAAAACGGGCCTACGGCCTGCGCTGCGCTCAGTTGACCAGGGAAAGACGGAAGCCGATGCCCCGGTCGCGGTAGTCAGCCCGGTCCCTGTAACGGATCGCTGAACGGCAGCGCTGGCCGTGGCTGTACCACGAGCCGCCACGCAGCACGCGATACACGTCACCCTCTGCCTGACTGACCGGATCGGTACAGGCCTGACCGCCCAAGTCGTCCTGATAAGCATCCTGACACCACTCCCAGACATTGCCATGCATTTCATATAAGCCCCATGGATTTGCAGGGAGTGATTGAACGGCTAAAGTCTTACCTCTAGACAAATCTTTCTTCTGGAAAAAGCCTTTTTTATAGGGATATTCTCCATTGTAATTGACCTGCTCTGAGGTCATATTCTCACCAAATGAAAACGGTGTAGTCGTTCCGGCTCGACAGGCATATTCCCATTGAGCCTTTGTTGGTAACTGAACAGTAACCCTAGGCTTCAATTGGTTTAAAGTCTGAATGAATTCCTGAATATCATCCCAACTGACCTGTTCAACAGGGTTATTCTTATTATCTTTGAAGTGGGATGGATTATTACCCATGACGGCTAACCATAGCGCCTGAGTACAGGCGGTATCCGCCAGCCAAAAGGCCTTGCTCAGTGTGACTTGATGAAGCGTTTCATCATCCCACCGCGCTTTCTCAAATTCCGGCGAACCCATTTGGAATGTGCCGGGGTGGATTAAGCGGAAGCGCTGGGTGACTTGATTTATTTCGAGGTCTGCGTATTGGCCGTATTGGTCTTTTCCGGAGTGAGTTGCCCAGCTTTTCTCTGAATCAGTAGACTGGCTTGGCTTGGGATTCACGGGTTTTTGTTTGACGGCCGTTTTTGCCGTTGACCCGGTCTTCTCTTGCCTCGCTGTTTTTGGTGGTTTTACCTGTTCCAGGTCGATATTATTAGTTTGTTTTTCATCCGTATTTTTGGTGACTAAAGCGTCGGGGATACCGACATGCCCGCTAATTGAGCTGAATAACGCTGACCAGTTTTCTTGCTCAGAAAAATCTAAGATTTGCAGGTGACGTAACCACAGAGGCATTCGCACTCGTTCAGCAATCACCGGAATAATCGGTAAGCCAATTTCTCTGGCCATACTGATTTCGTTATGTACCCAGTCGGATGTACGGATTTTTTCAGAGACAATCAGGAGCACTAAATCACTGGAATCCAGTTCGAACTCAAGCTTGCTATACCAGACATCACCCGGCTTTAAACCAATCACATCACGGAATACCTCAAAGCCAGCGGCCTGAAGTTGCTGCTGGGCTTCTGTTGCGAGGTTTTCACCGTGGCTTTCGTCACGACCGTAGCTGATGAATATTTTGGGCATAGGTGAGTCATTTTAGACAGTTGGGGGAATAATACGACAATTCCCCCTAAGCTGAAACATCCCAGAATGAGATCATGCAAATCAGCGCCAGCAGCACAAATATCTCTGAAGCCCTAACTGGTCACTAATTGTCTGGTCAACAGCTTAAAGGCCACGCAAGCATCTAGGCTATTTAACAAGTATGGTATGGCGCTTTGCTACCCAACCTAACTCTTCCTCACCATCAATTTCCACTGAAACCTGTATCCAGGTTCTGTGTGAATCATCAACAACTTCCAACGGTGTCCCGTGCGTCAATGTTGTAATGATTTCTGACTTCATTTTAGGATCATAACGAAAGTTAAGAGCACCTGAAGTAACTATCCTATAACCTTTTAACATAGACCGATCAAACTCAGGCGTCTTTTTGCCACGTGCAATTGCTTTTATCTCTGAAGTACTTTTACTAGGAAGGATAGTATTTGCACGGGTTAAGTGGGCATATATTTCATTAGTAGCAAGGCCTTTCGCTACATCAAATATTACAGGCCATATGAAGAGTATAAGCCAGATTATCACCTTCTTAGTTTGATCTGACAATTGGCAATAATCTTGCGTGACTTCTATCTCATCAGATGCCGCCTGACATATATCATCAACCTCTTCTTCACTATAATTACTTACCTCTTCTAGCCATCCATGATCAATAGTCAAACTTGTAGGAAAGTTACGTAAGCCTAGTACCTTGGAGACCTCTATTCCAGCTGTAGCAACTCTCATAGCGTTGAACATCGAGTTATCACTAGCCGCATTCATAGCGCTAAACAACGAACTATCTACTCCAGCAACTGCGGCTGTTAAAGCCCTAAACGTTGGAGCATTAATAGCGGCATTCATAGCGCTAAAAGTCGAGGAATTTATTCCAACTGTAGCCGCTTTTAAGGCTCTAAATGATGAGGTATTTATTCCAGCTGTAGCTGCTGCCAAAGCCTTAAGTGACGAGACATCTATTCCAGATGTAGCTGCTGTCAAAGCCTTAAGTGACGAGACATCTATTCCAGATGTGGCTGCTGTCAAAGCCTTAAGTGATGCTATATCTATTCCAGCTGTCGCCGATGTTAAGGATCTGAATGATGATATATCTATCCCTGATGTAGCTCTTCTCGCTGCATCCAATACTGAATGATCTATGCCAACTGTAAACCTTGACATGTCAGATCTAGCAATAATATCTCTAATATCAGTCATTCAAGTCTCGCTATAATGTACTAATTTTACTCACTGTAACAAACAACAAGACTTATACAAGTAAATAGATCAGATAGGAGGCTTAATTATTAACACCACCTCAGATAGATGAAAACACTACCTCCTTACCTGAAAATTTGCTCCCGAATACCTTGCGACATAGTGCTATTTTCAACCTGTCCTTTATAGGTGAAAACATCCATCACATTATTGTCGTAAACTACCCAGACCTCCCTCGCGCCTTTAGCTAGGTACAGGTCGACTTTACCAGCAATTTCAACTTTTGAATTAGAGGGCGAAACGATTTCGATGCACAACTCAGGGGCTTGAATGTAAGGCGTGGTATAACCAAATTCTTCAATGAATGCAGCAGAAGCCCACGCAACATCAGCAACTTTAACCCCATCAGATGTTTGAACCGAGCATTCAGTAATTACTCTACCTTCGGGAAACTTGTTCCACAAAGCACCAGCCAGCGCTCCCTGTAACATGCCATGATTATTCGATGCAGGGCTCATTAGTAGCTTACCGAATTTATTCAACTCTATCTTGAAAGGTAAGTCTCGCAAGAGCGGATTATCAACAACTTCTGACCATTCCATAGTATGCCTCATCAATGATGGTTTTCTTAATCATAGCAGACGCACTATCACATGATTAGCAATACTATTATGCCAATATTCGTAGAAGCTACGTTACTCAACATTCAAGCCCCTTGCATACTCGACCGCGGTCACTGCCAGACGGCATCACTCTATTGTTAGCTGCACAAAACCAAGTCCAAACTTGAGCGCACTCATGCCCTCCTTGCGTTAATTCCATAGCGTTTTACAACGTCAATAATCCACTGTAGACTGACATACCAGTTATACAGAATAATATGTCTAAATAAGCCAAGTCCCAAACTAGAATGTCTAACTCGTCTAACGAGGTGGGCCAATTTGATGTGCAACAGACTAAACGCAGCATCAACAAACGTGCCCATTTTAGTAAAACCAGCCATTCAAAATTAAGATTTGCTTATTGGAAAATAGCTTGTATAGTATTTAACGTCGACGCTATGTGGCTGAAGTATTTGAATAAATAGCAATCGACCGATTAAAAACTGTTTTTATTATGCTTTCTTGGAGGAAGATCATGCTAAAGAAGATTATCACGTCAGTGGCGGTTGCTGCCTGCGTCGGAGTTTTATCAACGACAAGTGCCATTGCGGCAGAAACACTGAAATGGGCACACGTCTATGAGACGGGTTCCAACTATCACACCGCTGCACTATGGGCTGCTGAAGAAGTCAAAAAACGCACCGATGGCCGCGTAGAAATCAAAGTATTCCCCGCCTCCTCGCTTGGAAAAGAAGTTGAGATTAATGAAGGTTTAGGCATCGGCTCAGTCGATATTATCTACACCGGCCCTAACTTTGCTGAGCGTTATTACGGCCCGATTGCCATCTCCGATTACCCATTTATCATGCGTGATTATGATCACTGGAAGAAGTATCGCGACAGTGAATTATTCGCAGAGCTTTCAGAAGGCTACAAGGGTGCAACCGGTCATACCGTGTCAACACTGGGCTACTATGGCCAGCGCCATGTGACGTCCAACAAGCCAATCTTAAAGCCAGAAGATATGAAAGGTTTGAAGATTCGTGTACCGAACTCGCCGCTGATGTTGATGTTCCCTCGCGCGGTCGATGCGAACCCAACGCCAATGGCATTCTCTGAAGTATATCTGGCGCTCCAGCAAGGCGTGGTCGATGCTCAGGAAAACCCACTGCCAACAATCAAGTTCAAGAAATTCTACGAAGTACAATCCAATATCAACCTGACTGGCCACATCCTCAACTCTTTGTTGACGATTGTTTCAGACTCGGCAGTTGATCGCGTGGGTGATGACTTTGATACGCTTAACACCGTGCTGAAAGAGTCTGCCGCGAAATACTCAGATGAGATTTACACGTCTGAGCAAGACTTGGTTGCATGGTTCCGCGAGCAAGGCACCAAGGTCAATGAAGTGGATAAAAAGCCGTTCAAAGATGCCGTTACTCCAATGCTAACCGCAGACGGTGTCCCTTACACATTGGATCATTTCAATCGTTTGGGTGCTATCGAGTAACAGGCTTAGGGATGCTTAGATGATGTCTTCAAAAGACAGCCTAGCGGGCTATGCGCAAGATGCATCGCCCGTCATAGACTTTAAATGGGTCGATCTACCGGGCCTTCTCGCACTCTGGCTACTCGCCGTCATTGTATTTACCCAATTTTTTACCCGATACGTACTCAATGACAGCTTGGCCTGGACCGAAGAAATTGCCCGTTATATCTTAATTTTAGTTGCCTTTTTAGGCGCCGTTTCGGTGAGTCGCAAAGGAACTCACATCTTCTTAGAATTTTTCTACCGCTATTTATCACCCGCTGCAGGTCGCTATCTCTCCATGTTGATGGATGTGATCAGCACCGCGTTCTATGGCCACCTAACCATTATGGCCGTCCAGCTCGCCTTGAAAACCAGAACCAAAATGGCCTCTGTAGAAATCCCAAAGAGCTTGCTGTATTGGTGTGTCGCTGTCGGTTTGGCTGCGATGACGATTTACTCAATAGTTTGGTTAGTACGCAAATATCGCCAAACACCCGAGGAGCTCATCAAAGAGCTTGAACAACGCGCCCTTTCTGAAGCCATGGAGTAGGTAGAAACGATGTCAATTTTATACTTATTTCTGATTTTATTGGTGCTGCTGATCGCAGGTGCGCCCGTTGCAGTCGCGTTGGGTGTGGCTTCCTTAGTGTTCATCTTGTTCGATGGCATGCCGAGCTTGGTCGTGCTGCATAATATGGTGGCAGGAATCAACTCATTCCCGCTCATTGCCGTGCCGTTTTTCATTATGGCCGGTCACTTGATGAACACCTCAGGTATTACCACTAAGATCTTCGCCTTTGCACGTGCCGCCGTGGGGTGGATGTATGGCGGCCTTGGGCATGTGAATGTGGGCGCGAGTGTGATTTTTGCAGGGATGTCCGGAGCCGCAGTAGCGGATGCCGGTGGCCTTGGCAATATTGAAATTCGTGCGATGAAAGATGCAGGCTACGACACTGATTTTTCAGTGGGGATTACTGCAGCCTCTTCCACCATTGGCCCGATTATTCCACCCTCATTGCCACTGGTTGTGTACGGTGTGATTGCCGATACCTCTATCGGTCAGCTGTTTGCTGCGGGCTTGATTCCGGGCTTGCTAATGGCAATGTCGTTAATGGTTATGGTGGCGGTTTATTCGCGCATCCGTAAATACCCACGTGACGACCGCTTCAGCATGAGCATCTTTATCAACTCATTCGGTCATGCCATTTTACCGTTAATGACGCCGATTATTATTGTCGGCGGTATTTTGACTGGGCTATTCACACCGACCGAAGCGGCCATTGCAGCGGTTGCCTACTCGCTATTTTTGGGCTTGTTTGTTTACCGTACTTTGAGCTGGAAGCAGATTTTAAAGGTGTCGCAAGATACGGTAGAGACCACAGCTTCAATCATGATGATTGTCGCGGCCTCATCCATTTTCGCATGGATTTTAACTGCTAATCAGGTTGCTCAGGCCTTTGCTACCGAGCTACTAAGCTTCACTCAGGATAAGACCGCGATTCTGCTGATTATTATGCTCATCGTGTTAGTGGTCGGCTGCTTTATGGAAACCATTGCGGCGATCACGATTTTAACGCCTGTGCTGCTGCCGGTCGCCATGCAGTTTGGTATCGACCCCGTGCACTTCGGCATTATCTTGATTTTGAATCTAATGATTGGCCTGCTCACACCGCCGGTTGGAATGGTGCTTTATGTGCTATCTAAAGTATCGGGAGTGCCATTTGAGCGCTGTGTGGTGGCGACGGCTCCGTTTCTGGTGCCGCTGATTCTTGTGTTGGTGTTACTGACCTTTATTCCTGCGCTGTCGATGTGGTTGCCAACGTTGATTTACCGTTAGATGAGTGTTTGGTTGGGGCTGGCTTTGCTGGCCTCAATCTGGGCATGAATATATCGACGGTGAATTCCATAATATGCCTCATCCATAATGGTGTTCTTAATCTTAGCAGGCATACTACACATACTTAGAAATACAACTATCTCGATATCTCATAGGAACCACGTTACTCATCATCAAAATCCCGAGCCAACTCCGCCTCAATCCGCTCGATACTCGGTAACTTACTCTCAAAGTCTACTGGCAAAGCCTGCGCTAGCTGATACTCTGCCACACCGATCGGCTTGCTATTGTCCCGCAGCGCATATTCTGCAATCACTTTATTCCGACTTTTGCACAGCAATAAACCAATCGTTGGCCCATCCTCATCGGTTTTAATTTGTGAATCTACTGCCGAAAGGTAAAAGCTTAACTGTCCTGTATGCTCTGGTTTAAAATCACCTGCCTTAAGCTCAACAACCAAATAGCAACGAAGTTTCAGGTGGTAAAACAAGAGATCGAGATAAAAATCTTGCTCGCCCACTTCGAGGTGAACCTGCCTCCCTACAAATGCAAAACCAGCCCCAAGCTCCAGCAAAAACTGACTAATTTGTTGTGTTAGTGCTTGCTCAATATCACGCTCTTTGGCTTTTTCTCCAATGGATAGGAAGTCAAAAATATATGGATCTTTTAAAACCTCTTGAGCTAATTCAGACTGTGGTGTAGCTAGCGTATTTTCAAAGTTGGTAATCGCATTACCTTTTCTTTCCAGTAGCTGGCTTTCAATTTGGTGAATGAGTACATTGCGTGACCAGCCATTTTGCTGACACAGTAAGGCATAGCTTAGTCGCTTTTCTTTATCTTTCAGCTTCCCAAGTAATACAATATTATGCCCCCAAGGAATTTGTCCAACAGCCTGTTGGACAATTGCATCTGACTCAAAGTTAGGCCAGTTTTCTGCAAATGAGCGCATGTAAAGCAAGTTACTTCGGGAGAATCCTTTCAACTCTGGAAACGCCTTCCTCAAGTCAGCAGCCAACTGCTCAATGACTTTGCTACCCCAACCGAGCTGCTGTTGTCGCTGAAGAATGTCGTGACCAATTTGCCAATACAACTTAAGCAGCTCTTGATTCACAGCCAAAGAGGCACGCTGCTGAGCATGCTGAATCTGTGTTTTTAGTGCCGTCAGAAAATGCTGATAATCACCTGACTGTAAATCACTCATAGCGTTCTCCTAGATTCTGTCTTCCACTGCTCAAACTCAGAAGGTCGCAACCCATAGCGAGCCAACACACCCTCATGCAATCGTCTCAATTCTTCAATAATTAATGCTTCAACACTAACCCGGTCTGCTTCTTTCACCCTCTCAGTAACTGCCTTTTTTATAAGCTCCAGCGGATCATTTTCAGGCTGAGTGACCACCCGATTAATCGTTTCCTTAATTACAGTTCGATAGCTCAGCCGCAGCGGATCAGGCTCAGTTAAATCCTGTTTTATCGCTAGATATTCCTGAGTCGAGCGCTCGTAAGCCCATACAAACAGATCACGCAACAGCTCAACCCGACCCAACTCATACACGCCTAGTATCGCACGGCTGTAAGCCTGCTCCGGCACATCCAAAAACGTAAGCGGACAAAGATTTGCCCGTATCAATGGCAAGTTAGCGGCAATGCGTGAGGTGCGTTTATTGATATCAGCGAACGGCTGCAAATAAGGGGTATGCACCATGACAAAAAACGATTGCTCAAATGGATCGTTAATCTGCGATGCTTTATTCAACAGTAGCGTCAGCGCATCTTCAATCTGTGCAGGCACGGATAAAGGTCGAAATACACTTTTGCCAATCTCAACAATATGTTGTCGCAACCTGCCCTCATCGGATGGATTGGGTAGTAAATTTTCAGCGAGCAAGCTGTGCAGATTCAATAGTGTGTAACGGTTAAAACCGATCTCATCCACATTCTCAACTAGTAACTCAATGGCTGCTTTGTGGTTAAGAATCATCTGAGTCTCGATCGCAGCTTTACCGGTTGCAGCATGGCCATGTTCAATCAGTTCACGAGTATCCAGACGCGTGTACGTATTGCCTTCCAGATTACTCGACGCCCATGATAAATCAATCAATAGACGATTCAGAATGGCCCGACCATATGTGCCAATTGGTAGTTTGGTTTGCTGAGTATCGCCCATTTTATACAGCTGTCGCCGTAGGGGCTCAGAGAGGTAATATGTTTTATTGGGCTGATAGTCTTCCAGGAAACTGATGTCATAACCGACTGGCTTTCGAGCTTCCAGCGGCTGATCGATATAGCTCAGGATATCGCGGCTGTCAGCAGAGAGTGGAATGTAGCTTGGGTACTGATCAACGGCCTGAAGCGATGGCTTATCGGTTGGGACTGCATGATAAACTCGGGAGCGGCCACCTCCCTCGACAATAATTTTATTATCTTCAAGTAACTGGCTCAGCCAACGCTGTGCTGTTCTTCGAGTAAGGTCAGGATGAGTTTCCAGCAATTCAGTAATAGAAATATTGCCGCTAGCTTGCTCTATACTATGAAGTAATTCGTTGACGGTTGGCATGATATGGCACAATTAAATTCTTTAGTGACACCATTATGGCGCGATTAGAGATAATGTGTCACCAAAGATGGCACAATTAAATGAGTCTCGACACTTTAATACCCGAATCGTACTCCCAACAATATCACCCAAAGGAACCACCGTGCCCAACCAACAAACCACTCCATTCTTAGGCATCCTAATGCTAGACACCGCCTTCCCCCGAATCCTAGGCGATGCTGGCAATCCAGACAGCTACGACCTCCCCGCCCGCACCCGAGTCATTAAAAACGCCGGCAGTCTAAACATCGTCAAAAACGACCGCCCTGATGAAGCACTAGTCCAGCAGTTCTGCCAAGCTGCTCAAGAGCTAGAAACCGAAGGCGCAATCGCCCTAGTCTCAACCTGCGGCTTTCTAATCTCCGTTCAAAACGATATCGCACGTGCAGTTTCTATCCCCGTCACTCTCTCTTCATTATCGCTCTATCCACTACTTTCAAACATGTTCGGCAAGCGTCCAATCGGCATTATGACGGCTTCACAAAGCAGCTTAGGCGATCAGGTGTTAAAAGCCGCAGGAATTGCCGCAGAGGATGTACGAATCATTGGATTTGAAGATGTGCCCGCATTTGCCGATGCCATTCTGCGCGCTAAGGCAGAGCAACTAACCACGCTAGATGCGCAAGCCATAGAGCAGGCTGCGATTGCTAAAGCGAAAACACTGATCAAAGAAACGCCGGAGATCAAAGCCATCTTACTGGAATGTGGCAACCTGCCGCCTTATGCCAACGCCATTCGCAAAGCAACTGGCTTACCCGTATTTTCCATTTTGGATGCTGCGAGACTGATGTGTTCGGCTCGCTGAAACACTCGTAAACCCCTTTAGGCATCATTAGGTTTCACTTATTTCAAACAATAAAAAACGCCCTGCCAGATTTGCTAATTTCAACAAAACTGACAAGGCGTATTATTCGGTGCAATCGCACCAAGCTATGAGTGCACAGGTAGCGCTAAGCTACCCGTACTCAACGATCACTTACTACATGCGATAACTAAAATAGCCATCCGCACTACTGGTCGCATTATTCGGGAAGTAGTCAAAACCTTCCGCGGCATAGCTACCAGTAAACGCCGCATTGATGGTGCGGAACATCACACGGAAAACGCTAGGGTTGCCAATGCTGCTACGTGCAAAGCTGATCTCAGCATTATTACCCGAAACACCTCGGCTGGTTCCGCCAACATATTCCCAGCTCCAACTGCTGCCATCGCCGATATAGCGCTGTAGGTTTGCGCCCTCCAACACATACTCAGCGCCCATACCCGGTCCGGCGCTGAAGCCTGTCGCAGGGTTGTTATCGGTATCGATAAATACCTGCCATGGCCACCAGTTGGCGGTATTAATCGCGCCATCGTTTTCATAAGCGAGGTAGATAGTGCTGCTATCGTGCGCCATCCAGGTTTCCATCCAATCTGCTTGTGCGCCAGCGACCGAGATATCATCGCCATCACGGCCAAATGATGTCACCGAGCTCCAATCACTCAGATTGCCATCCAAACTCAACACACCAAATGGCACAGGGTTTGAAATGGCACCACCGAAGCGGTAGTTCAGGCGACCTGCGCCAAGGTTTGGATAAGTATCATCATCCGAGCCATCATAGTTGCCCGTGAAAATACCATTTCTGGCCTTCACCAGCGCATACAGTTCAACAGGGTTTCCTATCGCCGAACGCGGCACACTAAACTCAGCAAAGTCGCCATTCACTGCATTGCTAGTGCCGCTCACATACTGCCATGCCCAGTTCGAACCGGCTCCCGTATATTGGTAGATCGCAGAGCCTTGCAACATGTACTCAGCACCCACATCGTTACCCGCTTGAAAGCCACTGCTACCATTCAGATCAGTATCGAGGAATACCTGCCACGGCCACCATGTTCCGGTATTGATCGGGCCATCATTGCGATACGCGAGGTAGAAGTTCGCGGCATCATGCGCCATCCAAGTTTGCTGGATATCCGCTTCAGCATTGGCTGTCGTAATGTCATTCGCTTCGATGCCAAATGATTGCAAGGACGCCCAATCACTCGCATTGCCATCAATGCTTAAGGTGCTCGCATTAGTGACTGGCTCGATAATGATTGGAGAAACGGGGTTTGCCCCCAAGTTATAAGTGAAGTAACCGTTATCCGCGTTCGGGTAGTTGTCCACCACATAAGAGCCGGTAAAGGTCGTGTTGTCAGCCCGGAATAAAGCACGAACCGACTCTGGATTACCCAGCGCACTGCGCAAAATACCTGCTTCTGCATATTCACCTTGTGCAACGGATTCTAGTCCACCAGCAACCGCTGCCCATGACCAATCTGAACCACTTCCGGTGTAACGGTACAAACTCCAACCATTAAACAAGTAGTCAGCACCCAGCGCGCCATTAATGGCAAAGCCGCTGTTCGCACTGCTATCGGTATCCAGGTAAATACCCCATGCCCACCAGGAAGCTAGGTTAATTGCGCCTTCATTGCGGTATGCAAGATACAGCTTCTGATCATCGTGCGCCATCCAGCCTTCTAACCAATCAGCTTGTGCGTTGGCAGCTGTCACATCATTGCCATCCGTGCCCAGCGAGGTCACGGCGCTCCAGTCACTCAAGCTACCATCAATAGCGATACTGCCATTACTCACAGGATAGCTCACTGCACCCGTCGGGTTTGGCGTAACCGGTGTATCATCCACAACAGGAATCACTTCAAACGTGAGCTGGTCACTCCAGCTCTGCACATTACCCGTCGCACGCTCAGCCCGAATTCGGAAACTCATCTGCTTGGATGAGGAAACATAAGCGGCAATATTGTCACTAATGGTAATCGCGACCGGATAGTTATTTTCATTACCCACAGTCGCCGTATCAAACAACTCCCAAGCTGCATTTTGATAGTTATACAGGTAGGCTTGCTGGCTTACATTCTGTAAAGAATATTGACCGACATGCAGTACTTTAAGCGCCGCAATCTCACTCAAGTCTTCGCTGATGGTTGTGGTCACGCTCCAGTCAATCACCTTCTTGCCACCAGAGCTTACTGAGTTGATGTCATAAGTCTCGCCATCGATTGCACCCAGCAAACTAAGCTCAGTACCATCTTCAGTTCCCAAGCTCAGGTTTACGCTGGCGGGTGCATAAATACTTGGCGCTGCGGCAACTAAAATAGAGATTTCACCAGTGTCTTCACCACCTACGCCATCGCTTAAGATGTAGCGCAGCGTATCCGTTCCGGTAAATCCAGCCGGTGGGGTGTAGCGGTAACTACCACCGCCCAAATCACTCACGGTACCGACACTGCCTGTGCTGCCATATACATAGTTAATCGCAATGCTATTGCCATCTAAGTCGCCATCATTGGCCAGTAACTGGTTTTGGGTAAAGGTTAGCGGCGCATCAACATCGGTGCGGAAGCTATCATCACCAGCCGCAGGCACGTGATTGGTTGAAGCGTTTTGCGCACCATTAAATGACACTAAGACCAGCGCATATTGCGTCAGCGGAATGTTAAAGCTAACTTGGCTACCCGACTGCGTAAAAGCCACATTGCTGCGACTTGGCGTTGTGTTATCCGGATTGCTTAGGCTAATGGTATTAACCTGCTCACCATTTGGCACGGTGTAAGTCACTGAAATATTAGTTGGCGTCACCGAGAAATTGCCATCGACACCAATGAAGTTGGTGAACTGTAAAACGGCCTGCTGATTAAGCTGTGAGGTTTCTACGTAAACGCGGTCATCTGCATTGGTCGTCACATTCACCGAAGTATTTGCGCGTACCGTTGAGGCCAGTGTATTACGTGCAGCCGTTGTGCCTGAGGTTAGGTACTGCTTACCCAAGCGGTCAGCAAAGTAATAGGTTTTACCTGAGCCATAGCTCTGCACTTTTTGGCTTGGCAATGTGTCGCCTAAGTTAAAGCCTAGTAGATCGGCCAGCGCATAATTGCTGCGGGTAATGCCATACTGATTCATACCTGTTGGATTAGGGCCGGTAACAATGAGCTTACCGCCCTGCTGCACATAAGTTCGCAGTCGAGCCGCTTCAGTATCGGAGATAGCTTCCACATTTGGCAGGAATACGGTCTGATATTGACTCAACTCCGCCTGACTTGGCACCACTAAAATATTAAACGGAATGTGCTCATTCACCAGCACTTTTAACACGCCGCGATGCTCTGCCAGATAGTTACGCTGATACACACTATCAATCGCATCCGACGCCCACCATAGGTCATCACCACCATCGTCCGTGGTCGCGAACATGCCTAAGCCTTGAAACTGATCCACATAATCGCGGCTTGGCGATGAGAAGAAAATACCGGTCTTCGCAGTAGAATCCGCTTCAAACAAATACGGTGCGTTAAACTTGCTCCAGTTAAACATGCGGCTACGAAACGCATCGCCAACCGTGGTCGCCATTTCAGGGACTTGCAGCTCGTAAGGGTTATTACCGGCAATCATGGCCTGCGCCATCACCTGCTGCGCATCATCCGCTTGCTTACCGTAAGTGAAGGTCCAGGATGGTTTGTCACCCGTTGAGCCACGCGCATATTTCAGTGCAGAGATAAACGAAATCCAATCATCCGTTTGTGCATTACGCATGCCGACATTGTTACTCATGGTATCAACTTCATACACTTGAGTCAGGCCTTCCACATCCTTGAGGAAGCTGGCATCCAAGCCATAAATTGTACCGCCGTTGTAGTCTGTTGGCAGCGTCTCAGCAATGATTGTGAACTCCGAATTCACGCTACGCGCTTCACTGGTCATATCGGTTAAGAAACGCGCCAGCTCTTCATGGCGCCAGTGAATCCAACGCCTCCAAGATGTATCATTCCAATCTTCTGCGGTTGGAGCCGAGTAACCAGTATCTGATTCAAAGCGAGCAACCGCCTCTGGGTTCATCCCGCTCCACTTGGTGCTGCCAAAGTCTGCATAAATGGGCACATCCGCCCAGATGCCATCAATACCAGTAGCGACCATTTTCTTGATACGCTCAAAGAAGTAACTGCGATAGCCACTTGAGCTCGGCGACATCCACGCGCTTTCTGCATTGGTTTCAACCCAGAACACCTGCCCGCCACCGCCGTAAAACACATTGGTTTGGCCATCTAATCCGACCTGCACCCAGTCCGGATGATCTTTAGCCATGGTGTTAGGAATATTCTTACCATTTAGGGTAATCACTTCCAGCGCCGGAATATACCAAACCACTCGCAAACCACGCTTATGAGCGGCATCGGCAAACTGGCGCATCAGGGCTAATTCCAGCTCAAACTGCGCATCGCTTTGGTAATTGGACAGATCAGAATCCGCCTCAACCACGGTCACATGCTGGGAGACCAGCGTATCTAACATGGTGTCAATTTCTGCTGCACTCATGCCAACAGCAATGGCTGCACCACCGATTTTTGCGGTCTTCGCCCAGTTATCAAAGGCGGTCGGTTGTGCCGCGTAGGCAGTCGCGCCTAGCAGTAAAAGCAGTGACAATGCGCACTGCCCCAAGCGACGTAAAGCGGGATTCCGAGTCTTCATCCGTAAATAGCTCCAACAATTATTTTTTGGCAATAAGCCTGATTTAAGTAGGTATCAGGTCTTATAGAAGTAATTGGAGCAAAAGGAGATGGGGGCGTGCACTAGCGGTTTAGCGGGAATGATGAACGGGAAACCGTTACCCATCAGCCATGGCTGGAATGAGTAACGGGTTTTGTATCTATTTTACGCGGTACGCTTAGTAAGAATACGTGGTTTCAGTAACCCGAGCGGTGATTTCAATTTCAATCTTCATCGCGTCATCCAGCAAACCGGCAATGATCACGGTCGCCGCAGGTTTTGCCGTGCCTAAGTACTTACTAAATACTGGCCAGCAAGGTTCGAAGTCTGTTTTTTCAGGCAGAATATAATGAACGCGAACAGCCTGATCGAGGCTAGTGCCCGCTTCGGCTAAGGCTTTTGCGATATTCTGAAAGCATTGGTCAGCCTGCTCAACCACATCATCCGAAATCGACATGGTGTCGTAGTTATAGCCTGTAGTGCCTGAAACAAATACATACTCACCATCCACAACAGCACGTGAATAGCCAATTTTCGTTTCAAACTCAGAGCCACTAGAAATCAGTTTACGGTCCATAATATTCCCTAAATACTGCTAATTAAGAAGATTCTTTAGCCTGTCACTTTGCATCAGGCTGGCGAATGCGTCAAGCGGCGTTTAAGTGGTCAAACAACATGCTCAAACTCGCGCAACTCACCCGTCACCGGACAAGTAAATCGCAACAGTGCCGCCTGCAATTGCAAATCCCGCTCACTGCGGCCACTGCCATATTGTCGATCACCCACTACCGGATAGCCATTGCCCGATAAATGCTTACGGATCTGATGTTTACGCCCCGTTTCAATATGCACATCCAGCAAGGTTTCATTCGCCGCTGCATCATAATCAAGTATCCGCACATGGCTGCAAGCCGCTTTACCATCCACCTCATCCCGAATGGTTTTCACCGACTCACCTGTCACTAAAGCCTGAGCAAAATCGCCCTCAACCAATACCCGATAATGCTTTTCAATGGAGCGCTCTTCAAACATTTTTGAGAAGGCCGCAGCGACTTGTTTTTTATGCGCCAGAATAATCAAGCCATTGGCTGGCCGGTCGAGCCGATGCACAATAAACGCAGGGCGCTCAGGCGTTAAATGCTGCTCAGCCCAACGGTAAATCGTGCAATGATCACCCCATTTCGAGCCTTGCGATAACATGCCGGAAGGTTTCAACCAAATACTATAATCACCTGCATCATGCACTAACGTCGCCGATGGCGGCTCGGCACTCAGCACGGTTTCATCATAATACAAATGCAACACTTCCCCAGCCTTCAGCGGCTTTTTAGCTCGCCGCAGGCGCTGGATAAAGGGCTTGGCACCATGCGTACTTTGCTCCAGCCAAACACAGCCTTTTTGCATCGCCGTTTTGAGCTTTTGCTTAGAAATGCCTGTGACTTCAGCCAAGCAATCAACCGCCGTCTGCCCATCATTCACCACGGGAATATGTTGCTCAACTTGAGAGCCATTCACTTCTGAAACTGACTGCTCAGCTTCAGTGCTTATTTCAGACATCAATCAACCCTTCGCCAGCGTAACAGCACGTAAAATGGCTTCTGGTGTCGCAGGCGCATCCAGCTCAATGGCCACCTTGTCTGCCGCCACACTCGCCACCGCATCGCGAATCGCAAAGTAAGCCGACATACCCAATAACAATGGCGGCTCACCCACCGCTTTCGAGCGGCGAATGGTGTCTTCCACATTGTGATTGGCATACAGGTGTACATTAAACACCGGCGGATAATCATTCACTGCCGGAATTTTATAAGTCGATGGTGCATGAGTCGTGAGCTTGCCAGCGGCATTCCAACACAGCTCCTCGCTAGTCAACCAGCCCACGCCTTGGATATAACCACCTTCAATCTGCCCAACATCCAGCGCTGGATTAATCGAGTTACCCACATCGTGCAAAATATCCGCTCGCAGCAATTTCATTTCACCGCTTAAAGTATCAATCACCACCTCGGAAACTGCCGCGCCATAGGCGAAATAGAAGAACGGACTACCCGTGAGCGTTTCCGCATCCCAATGAATTTTGGGGGTGGCATAAAAGCCATCAGACCAAAGCTGTACCCGTGCCTGATAGGCGTCATTCACCACTTCGGCAAAACTGTATTGCACCTCGCCGACAGTAACTTGCCCATCGGTAAAGTAGATCTGACCTTCCAGCACATGATCACGCAGCGCCAAAAAGGTCATCAATCGCTCGCGGATTTGACGGGCCGCATCTTCAGCCGCTTTACCGTTTAAATCACTCCCACTGGAGGCGGCAGTGGCGGAAGTATTAGCGACTTTGCTGGTATTGGTGGCGGTGCTGCGAACATGCTCAATGCCAATCCCCAGCTCATCCGCGACTACCCGCTCAATTTTACTGTGCAGGCCCTGGCCCATTTCGGTACCACCATGATTTACCAACACCGACCCATCGGTATACACATGCACTAAGGCACCGGCCTGATTAAAGTGCGGCACATTAAAGGAGATACCAAATTTTACCGGTGTCGCCGCCAAGCCACGCTTCAGGATGGGGCTGCTTTGGTTAAAGGCTTCAATCTCAGCGCGTCGCGCGGTGTAATCGGAAGAAGCCAGCAAATCCTGATACACCTCGGCCATGACATTATCGACAATGGTCTGGCCATACGGCGTGATATTGCGGTCGGTTTTTCCATAGAAATTGCGCAAGCGAATGACGGCAGGGTCTTCGCCAAGATGACATGCCACCTGCTCAATAGCATGCTCAATCGCGATCGCGCCTTGTGGCCCACCAAAACCACGAAATGCGGTATTCGATTGCGTATTGGTACGTGCGCAAAAAGCCATTAACTCGGAATGATCAAGGTAATAAGCATTGTCGGCATGCGTAATGGCACGCGCGGCAACGGGCCCACTTAAGTCCGCAGAGAAACCAGACTGCTGCGTCATATCCAATTTATACGCCAGAATCTTGCCATTATTATCAAAACCGATCTCATAGCTGTAACTAAAGCCATGGCGCTTGCCAGTAATCAGCATGTCATCATCACGATCAAGTCGCAGCTTGACTGGGCGTTGTAGTTTGCTGGCAGCGAGTGAAGCCACGCAGGCAAACAATGCCGACTGCGATTCCTTACCACCAAAACCACCACCCATGCGGCGAATTTCCACCGTCACTTGGTTGGATGGCAACTGTAAAGCATGTGCTACCAAATGCTGCATTTCAGTCGGGTGCTGCGTGGAACAATGCAGGAAAATACCGCGATCTTCAGTAGGAATTGCGTAGCTAATCTGACCTTCCAGATAGAAATGATCTTGCCCGCCAACTGCAAAAGCACCTTGCAAACGCTGCGGTGCTTTAGCCAAGGCTTTTTTAGCATCGCCACGTGCTAAGCGCATGTCTGGCAATACTTTAGAATCTGCTTTGCGCGCCTCGTGAATATCCAGGATTGCCGGTAGATCTTCGTATTCGATGACCGCTTTGCGAGTGGCTTTACGGGCTAAATCGACGGTATCGGCTACCACTACAAAGATTGGCTGCCCAACAAAGTGCACTTCACCATCGGCTAAAATCGGATCATCCTTGATAATTGGGCCGCATAAGTTCGCCCCCGGAATATCGCTGGCTTGATACACGCCCTGCACACCCGGAAAAGCGATTACCGCAGTTAAATCAACGCTAACCAACCGAGCATGCGCACGTTCACTTAAACCCAAAGCCGCATGCAAAGTACCGGCTAACTCAGGAAGGTCATCCACATAATTGGCTTCGCCCGCCACCTGCATGGCCGCTGACTCATGAGGTCTGGAAATCCCTGCTGCTTCTACAATCAGTAAATCACTCATGATGCAAAACCCTCCGCAAATTCAAACACATTCAGCGAGCTAGCGGCCACTGGCGCATCGCTGCGTGTTTCTAAAAAGAAGCGATACAACAAATTTTCAGCCCCTTGCAGGCGATAATCCGAGGTTGCTCGCATATCACTTAGTGGTTTGAAATCCAACCTCAAAGCCTGCATGGCACGGCGCACGGTGGTCTCATCCCAGTCCTGATTGAGTAGTGCCAATTCAGTCCGCGCAGCCCGTTTAGGCGTCGCCGCCATACCGCCGTAAGCGATGCGAATACCCTGCACTTTGCCCTCATCCAGTACCACCGAAAACGCCGCACACACGGCAGAGATATCCTGATCAAAGCGCTTGGATAATTTATACGAACGGGTTAGCTGGCCAGCTGCCGGTTTTGGAATATGGATGTGGCTAACAAATTCACCTTCCGCCATATCCTTCTTTTGATAATCCAGATAGAAATCCTGCAAATCGATCTCGCGAGAGGCTGTGCCTTTACGTAACGTGATGCGGGTACCCAGCGTGATTAATACCGGCATTGAGTCACCGATGGGCGAGCCATTGGCGATATTGCCACCAAGGGTTCCGGCATTACGCACTTGTACCGAGCTAAAGCGTCGCCACAGTTCACCCAACTCAGGATAAGCTGTATTCATCCGAGCAAAGGCATCACTTAAACTCACGCCTGCGCCAATAGTGAGTGCCTGATCGGTTTCGGTAATGGCTTTCAGCTCTGGCACATTGCCGAGATAAATCACCGTGTCTAACAAACGATGTTGCTTGGTTACCCATAAACCTACATCGGTTCCACCGGCTAATAAGGTCGCTTGCGGGTGTGCCAAACGCTGCGCTGCTAACTCATCGATTGAGGCCGGTGCAATATAGGTTTGCAACTGACCCGTCACTGGTGACTGGCTTTCCAGTGTTAGTGATTCCTTGGCCGTAATACTTTGTAATTGCTCAATAAGCGCCTGCTCTTGTTGGCTAATGGCATCGCCAATACCCGGCAACGTAAACCATTCTTGCTCAGTACGCTCCGCACCCATTTGGTACATTATGTGGGCGGCTCGAACAATTGGTTTGTAGCCAGTACAGCGACATAGATTACCACTTAGGTGATCATGAATTTGCTGCTTGCTGGGCTGAGTCTCACCTTTGTATAAGGCAAATAACGACATCACAAAACCCGGTGTACAAAAGCCACATTGAGAGCCATGTTCATCGACCATCGCTTGTTGCGCGGGATGCAAGGCACCACTGGCAGTGGCTTTCTTTAAGGACTCAACCGTAAACAAGGCCTTGCCATGTAAGGTCGGCAAAAACTGGATGCAGGCATTCACCGCACGCAAACGCACCCGGCCCTCATGCAGCTCGCCAAGCACCACGGTACACGCGCCGCAATCGCCTTCCGCGCAGCCTTCTTTGGTACCGGTGCGGTGCAGTTGCTCGCGCAAATAGGTTAATACGGTTTGAGTGGCTGACACAGCCGATAGCTGCCGAACCTGACCATCAAGTATAAATTTTAAACTTGTCTGACCCGAACTGGACTGACTCATAATATCTCCGGCGCTGAATTTATAGAGCTAACATAGAACAGATTGTGATAAGTGTCACCCGTCAACGAGGCAAAATTCGCCCCAAGCGTGTTTTGCCATTTCGGCAATCGCCCCTGACACGCTGCGCGCATCAATATCGGCTTCACGGACTAAATGATCAAAATGCTGGGTTAATGCCTGAATTTGCCGCGTTTCCCGAAACACAAGATAGTAACGACCGATATACACTACAGCTAAAAAATGCCCGAATACCGTAATCGGTGAGGAGTACACTTTTTTGTTATCGCATAAATACACGCGCAATGACGGGTATAAATCCCGACAAGAGCACACTAAATGCTGAATTTGCTCCTGACGCGCCTCCAGCGATAAGCCATCCCAGTACCCTTCGCCGTGTATTAGCGATTTGATCATATGGGTCGAGATGCAAATCTCATAATCAGACCCTGGCGCATGCAGCCATTGCAGGGTTTCATGCATGGCGCTACTGGCTTGCTCTGGCGTTTTATCCAAAAACTGTGCGTATTCAAAACTTAGCACGGCTTCGGTTTTTAAGATATCCGGAAACGTCGCTGGCACATGGCGGATTTTGTAACCTGCCGCTTCACGGTGCCAAGCCAAAATCTGATTATCCGACGGCGTGCGCACGGCATCGGTAATTTCACAAGCGGTCGATAGCAAGCCGGCACTGGTCTCACTGCGCTCACTTAAGCCTAACAGCCAATCCGTACTGACCTGTAGCGAGGAGGCACATTCCGCTGCCAAATGCGCATTGGGCAAACGCACATCATCTTTATTCAGTAGCTGCGCGATGGTCGAGCGATCGACCTGACATTGCCGTGCTAACTCGCTGCGGCTCATGCCAACCGCTTGCATACGTGACAATAAACGTTCCCGAAACAAACTGGCGCGCTCTTCTTTTCTCATAAAATGGTGATAAAAATCTACAAAGTTTTATATTATCACCATTCGGGAATTTTGTTGCCAATGTTCAGAATTACCGTGAGCGATCGGCTTTGCTATGCTTCACCCATCGCAAACACACATTGAATAGGTAACCCCATGGAAACGACACTAAGAACCGTTATCAAAGCAGTCAGCTGGCAAGTATTAGGTATCGCCGTAATGTCGGCAATCGCATATCTGCACACTGGCTCAATCAGCACCGCGCTATCAATGGCAGGCACCACCTCAGCGCTGGGCTTTGTGAGCTATTTTATTCATGAGAAACTGTGGCAACGCGTTAATTGGGGCAAGATGGCTAGCTCGTGATTAACTCGCCACCAACAATTACAGCAGCTCGACGAGTTGCTCCAGATACAACTGATCAGTTTCGTCAAACGTGTTTAGCTCATCGCTATCAATATCCAAAATACCGATCACTTCGCCATCTTTAAATAGCGGCACTACAATCTCGGAGCGACTCGCGGAACTGCACGCGATGTGACCGGGGAAAGCATCCACATCCGGCACGATCACCGTTTTAGCTTGCTCCCATGACGTGCCACATACGCCCTTTCCTTTGCGAATACGGGTGCAGGCAATTGGCCCCTGAAATGGCCCCAGCACTAACTCATCCTGCTTGACCAGATAGAAACCGACCCATAAAAAATCCATTCCGTATTTCAGCACGGCCGCCACATTCGCCAGATTGGCAATTTGGTCCGGCTCGCCACTCACCAGCGATTTGATTTGTGGAAGCAAGGACTGATAGATCTCGTGTTTGTCGGTAGACTCAATTAGCGTTAATTCTTCTGCCATGGTTTTCTCATTTATCTATGAGATTTAATGTGCTTTTCGGGCACAAGGATAACGCCTGATGGCGCTAAGCAATAAGCCAGCCCATCAAACTAGCAATACTTTCAGACCCATTAGGATTAGCACAATACCGCCAAACAGCTCAGCTTTACTCTCAAGCCAGGTGCCACTTTTATTGCCGACCAATACGCCAATCCAGCTAAACACAAAAGTGGTCACGCCGATAATCGCGCAGGCAACAAAAGGGTTTACGTCTAAAATTGTCAGCGTAAATCCGGCGGCCATGGCATCAATACTAGTCGCAATCGCCAACATCAGCATCACCCGATGCGTGATAATGGCGATATCTTCTTCGATCCCTTCGGAAAACGATTCATAGATCATTTTGCTGCCGATCAGCACCAGCAGAATAAAGGCAATCCAAGGAGCATAAGACTCCACCCAGCCTAAAACGCCCTTACCACCCAAATAGCCAATCATCGGCATTAAGGCCTGAAACAGACCAAAATAAATGCCTGACATCAAAGCCAGCGAATTGACTTCTTTTTTGTGCTTAGAGCCAAGGCCAATGGACACCGCAAACGCGTCCATGCTCAACGCCACGGCGAGAATAAATACTTCAATCACTTATAAAACCCTGCTAGCGATCGTGTGTAAAAACCAAAGTCTGGTCTAGGTAATCTAGCCTAAGGCGGCCAGATTCAGCTTGCCATCTTGTACTGGCGGGCACCAAAAATAACAACCAGTGACTGGGCGCGTAAAGCTAAACAATGCATCCACAATACCATCCTCTGCACCAACCATACGATTCAAAACAGCTTCAAAGGCATCAAAGTTTTTGCCAAAGGCCACAAACATTAACCCTTCTTCGATCTCGTTAGACCAAGGCATCGAGCGACGCAGCATAAAGGCTTCCGGCTCAAAATGTTCTTGCTCAGCGCGCTTTACGTGAGCCGACTCAGGGGCATCATCCAGCTCTTCGTTTTCGACACGGCTTCGGCCAAAGGTGTGATCTTGTTGCTGCGGAGTCATCGCTTCGAAATCATCAAGATTATGCACCCACTCCTGAACAGCAACATAGCTGGAGCCGTTTAATGCGGGGTTATCTGAGCTGCAAATGGCCGCGTCTAGCGCCTCATCATCTTCCGGATTTTCGGTGCCATCTTCATAACCCGTTAAGTCGCGTGACATGCTGTCGTAGCGGAAGGATTCCTTGATGTGGTCGAGCTCGAATGACTCTTTGAGTAGTGAGCGGGTCGCGCGGGCTTTATGCAGAATCTCACCATGATCATCACCGCGAATCCAACACATCAGCGCGAATGGAGTGGCTGGTGTTTCGATACCCACGCCATCGAACTCCGGCATTCTGTGCATATTGTCGATCTTAGCGCCCAGACAGGTAATTAGTGCATGCCCCAAACCCACCACGATATCATTTTCCACCGCCATATCGGCCAGCGCCAGCAGAGCCGCTTTAGGATTCGCACCTGCTTTTAAACGAAAAAATTGGTAACGGGCTAACGCCGGAACGCCGTCAATAATACCTGGTTGATAATTCATAAAGCTCACTCGTTTTTTGGTTAGTGCCGAGTTTCTAATATGCGAGGGGAATAGTCCAGAGACATGACGGAAATGACATGATCAGAGGCGGGCTGCCGACCTTGAACCGCCTCAAATTAAAGTGTCTGCTCGAAGCAGATCATAACAAGGTGATATTTTCCATCATAGCTAAATAATTTAGATTCAAAATCTTATTAATGGTATTTTTAATGTGATTTTTTCACATTATAGTGACTTCTATGCTTTTAAGATTCTCCGTTGAAAACTTTATGTCGTTCAAAGACAGAGTCGAGTTCTCATTGCTACCAAGCAAGGTTCGTAACCCACCCGGCCATGTCATTAAAGGCACAAAAACCAATGACATCAATGTACTTAAAGCAGCCATAATCTATGGCGCGAATGCGTCAGGAAAGTCCAACCTGATCAAAGCCATGAAGCATGCTCAAAACATCATTAACGAAGGTGTCAAAACCGGAAAGCAGCTCCCTTACCATCCCTACAAACTGAGTAAAGCCTCAGCAAGTCAGCCTTCCAGGTTTGAGTTCGAGCTGAAGTTCGGGGCAAACAACTATGCTTATGGCTTTGTCGCGGATGCAAATATTATTGTTGAAGAGTGGCTGTATCAAATTGACCGCAAGCGTGACAGATTAATTTTTGAACGTAAGCAGGCCGATCAGTTTGATTTCACTTCGTTGGATTTCAAAAAGAAGGAAGATCAGCAGTTTCTGGACTTTACCGCTGAGGGCACGCCTGCAAACCGCTTGTTTTTAAACGAATGCCGTGAGCGGAATGTTTTGAAAAAACTGGCCTACCTTGATGCATTTAGCGAAGTTATTGAATGGTTTGATCATCGCTTGAATATTATCTTTCCCAACTCGAAGTACTCCGGTCTGGAAATGTTTTCTCAAGACGGTCAAAAGAGTAGTGAAACGTTCTCAAAAATACTCAATAGCTTTGATACGGGCATCACCCGCATATCTCCACAAAAGATTGATTTTGACAGGGAGTTGCTCAGCATTCCAAAAGAGCTTAAAGAGGATATTCAGAGCGAACTTGAGAAAGGCGCTCAGATGATCCTAGCAGCACCTCACAACACCCGGTATCAAATACGCAAAACAGCTGAGGGCGAGATTGAGGCGTATAAACTGATGACGGCGCATGACAATGATGAGGGCGAAGAGGTGCTTTTCGATATTAATCAAGAGTCAGATGGTACGCAACGCTTGCTTGATATTGCTCCGGGTCTATTGGATATCTTTTCTACCGAAAAAACCTACATCATTGATGAGCTTGACCGGAGCTTACATCCAGATATTACGACGTCTATTTTTAAAGCGTTCTTGAATAACACCAGTGATATTCACAGCCAGCTGATTGTGACGACGCATGAGACCAACCTTCTGGATCTCGAGCTGATGCGACGGGATGAGATTTGGTTTGTTCAGAAAAACAAACAAGGCGAATCCTCCCTATACTCTCTGGAGGAGTACCAACCACGATTTGATAATGATGTCAGGCGTGGCTACCTTGCCGGGCGGTTCGGTGGTATTCCGATCTTGCCGAACTTTGATAACTTGTCATGGATGAAGTCAGATGGGTAGAGAGCGCCAAGGATTTAATCGAATCAGTGGTATTAAAGACCCAAGCCTGATCGTGATTGCAACGGAAGGACGAGAGACAGAGCAACAGTATTTCGAAGCTGTCAGGCTCAAGTGTGTGTCGATCGGATCTCGCCTAAAAGTCGAAGTTATACCGACACATGAGCATGACCGAGATCCGAGCCATAGCTCACCAAAGTATGTTTTAGATCAGCTAAGTAGCTACAAGAAAAAGTATGGGTTAAATACTCACGACGAGTTGTGCATGGCGATAGACCGGGACAAGCAATCCTGGACCGAAGCGGAGTTATCTTGGGTTGCTGCGGAGTGTTCACGAAAGCAATTTTTACTGGCGTTAAGCAATCCGTGCTTTGAAGTGTGGCTATTGCTGCATCTAGTTGATGTCGACGACTACAACAATGACAAGAAAGCACGTTTACTTGAAAATCTAAGAGATGGCCGCCATGCATACATCAAGCATGAGCTTGCAAGGGTGCTGTCAAAAGCAGTGTCATCTAACATTGATCTAGACGATTATTGGGATAATACATCACTCGCTGTAAGTAGGGCGGAAGCGATGGATACTGCTCCAACTGAACGGTGGCCAAATAATTTAGGCAGTCGGGTTTATTTGTTGATGAAGAAGATAATGGAATCGCTTGATTCTACAAATTGATAGGCATGTTGTGCTCAAATCAAGCGCTTCATTCGGGTTTTGTGTACTAGCTCAGACTTGATCTGACAATTACATCTGACCTGCTCTAGCCCGGCTACCCGGCAGAGACTCCAGCAATACAATCAGCTCTGCGGCGTATTTTTAGCTTTGGGCAGCCACTAATCTGGCGGGCTTTTTCACCACCCTCATCATCTTCTGAGCATCAGCCAGCGACATCGGTTTTCCAAAGTAATAACCCTGCAATTGATCACATCCCATGCCGTTTAAAATCTTAACATGCTCATCGCTTTCAACACCTTCAATCGTTACATACATATCAATCCCATGACCCAGATTGATAACAGACCCAATCACTTTTTCAAGCCTCTCAGGGTCTTGGTCATACCCTAACAAGAAAGAGCGATCGATTTTCAGCTTATCAAACTCATATTTCCAGAGATATCCAAGGCTGGAGTAACCCGTTCCAAAGTCATCCATTGCAATGGAAACACCCATACGCTTTATCGCAGCTAGTTGATTTTGTGTTGAGCCATCATCCCTAACCAGCAGACTTTCAGTGACTTCCACTTCAAGCCGCTGGGCAGGAAAGCGATACTTCAAAAGCAGGTCTTTTATAAACCCAGGCAAATCGCCAGGTTCAAATTGAATAGCAGATAAGTTAACCGATATAAAGGTATCTTCTGGCCAGTCTTTGGCTGTCTTAACGGCTTCGCGCAACACCCACTTACCAATGTCATTGATCAAGCCCAGTCACTCGGCCATTGGGATAAATTCTTCGGGGAAAATCATAACACCTTGTTCATCTCTGAGGCGTAACAGTGCTTCAAAGCCAAGGATTTTCTTCGTTTTCGGCTGATTGATCGACTGGAAAAATAACTCCAATCCCGTGCCATCAACAGCCCGATACAGTAACTTCTCTAGTTTTTGCTGGCGTTTAAATTCTTTGCTCAACTCATCTGAGAAAAAGGTAATGGTGTTTTTACCTTCAGCTTTGGATTTGTATAAGGCGGTATCAGCGGCATGCAACATATCCGATAGCGACTCGTTGCTACTGGCAATATTCAAGCCGATGCTGACATTACCCGTAATGGTCTGGCCTCGATGCGTCATGCCCTTAGCAACACTTTCTAGTACGTCTTGAGCGATCAAGTGCAACTCACTGGGAGTGACATCACCGATGCAAGCGACAAATTCATCGCCGCCAAACCGAGAGAAAATAGCGTTCTCACCGAGTTTACTTTTAAGTGTATGACCGATGCTTCGTAGGAACGCATCACCGCCCTCGTGCCCATGTTCATCATTGATCCGCTTGAAGTCATCAACATCAATAAACAACGTTCCAATCGAACGATAGTCTTTGAAATACCTTTCAGCTGAACGATTGAAAGAGCGGCGGTTATACGGCCCGGTCAGCGCATCAAACTTTGCTAATTTTTCCGCTTCTGCTTTAGCGGTTTTGGCGATCGCATTCTCTTTTAGTAAGGCAAGTGCCGGTAGCAAAAAGAAAAGCGCACTGATAAAGGGTAAGAATAGCGCAATCCAATAAAAACCATTTCTCAGTGAAGACACCATCTCGGTTTGGTCAACGTACACTTCTGCGACAGCAATTCGGGTTCCTAAATTATCGGTTATGGGAACATAAGCTTCCACATACACATTGGGCCGATTACTTATTTTCCGACCATCTTTTGTTGAGATATTACTGGTGCCAGTATTGAACACATCGAGTGCTTTCTGATTGACCTCCGTAGAGGACTCACCGTGTTGTAATAACTGATTGCCATCAGAGTTAATGGATAACGTCCCGTCAGGACGAAAGACCTTGAACAGAAACACTTCACCAAAATCGAGCGCTATATCAATGACTTCCGACTGCCTTTGCTTAAGCTCACCCTCTTTGATGATCAGCTCGATATTATCAAGGTGGTCATCAAAGTAGCTAACCCAATGCAATGCTGCTGTTTCGGCTTCCTTCTGAATAACGTTGTCGACAGTTTTGGCCAAAAGGAACCAGACACCGATCATCAGAACAAGGCTTGTCACACACACTGTTATTATTGATGGGACTGACTTTCCGGTGATTCTCATGCGGGGTTCCTTTATTAATTTACGGCCCATGGGGCATGGTTACATAAATTATGCTGTGTGATAAATCTTCCGGATGAAGCAGCCCCGTTGCAGAGCTAGCCAGTGATTGATGTTTTGAGGTTTACGCCTTCTTCAACGTCCGCGCACCCAGCACAATCCGCGTCCCGTTCAAGTTCCCTTCAATCTGCCGCGCATTATCCGTTAGCGAAATATTCTTAATCACCGCGCCACGCTTAGCCGTGACATTGGCTCCGGTAATAAAAATATCTTTAGTCATAATCGCAGAATCACCCACCGCAAATGGCACGCCATTAATATCCAGTGTCGGCTCATCAGTCAGTCGCAGATCCGCCATGGCCCACTTTTTCACGTCATCTTCGATATACAACATCTCCAATAACTCATCCGGCCAACCTTGCCCCTTCATACGATTAAGCAAGCGCCAACTCATTACCTGAACAGCAGGAATTTGCGACCACATGCTGTCATTCAAACAACGCAAATGTTTGGGGTCCATCTTCTCAGGGTTTTCGATGTGCTCCAGGCAGTTGGCGCACACTAGTACCGATTTATCCAAGCTCTTGAGTGTGATCGGTGGCACATCATAAGCCGCCAGATTATCGTCCGAACCGCAAAGCTCGCATTTAGAATTCCCACGTTTTAATAGCGCTGCATCAACTGACATTTCAAATCCAAAGAACTGATAGGAACGGTAATGTTAAAGGTTTTTTACAGCCTGCACCATGCGCCATCAACTTCCTGACGAAAAGCGCTCACGGCACATGAATTTGCTCGACTTTGCCTCGAAACTTCTCAGTCAGCGAAGCATCCACATCCGCCGGATCATACATGCCAAGCACCACGCCCTTGCGTCGCGATTTACCACGGGCATTCAGAATTTGCTGCTCAGAGCGGGTGGTACGCTGACTTAAGCGACGCCCCCACTGCGCCAATCGTTCGTACATTAGCGCGATAGCGGCCACATGCTCCGGCTCCTCACTAGCGCCCAAGTCATTCAATTCCTGCGGGTCGTTTTCCAAATCAAACAGCATCGGCCTGAAGCCACCTTCCGCATGCATTAGTTTCCAGCGCTTATCGGCGACCATAAACAAACGCGAGTCGCGCGGTGCCACATCTAATTTCATGGCTGCTGGCGTCACCGAGTAGTCATACTCACTAATTGCATAATCACGCCATTCATCCACCGGTTCGCCATGCAAAAATGGCAGTAAGGAGCGCCCTTCCAGAATATGATCGGCTTCACCTTTTAGCGTGCCACCACTCACTTCATAAAAGGTTGCTGCAAGATCAATGCTCTCAACCAGCTCATCACACACCGTACCGCGCGTGCTATCGGCTGCGGCGGAAGGATCATAAATAATCAGCGGGACTTTCACCGACGGCGTGTGGAATAAGTCCTTCTCACCCAGCCAATGATCACCCATGTAATCGCCATGGTCGGCGGCAATCACAATCATTGTATCCTCCATGCGGCCAGTGCTTTCAAGGTGTTCAAACAAGCGCCCGAGCTGATCATCACACTGTTTGATCAAGCCCATATAGGCCGGAATTACAGTCTCCAACACTTCATCACGGCGAAATGCCTGACCGATCACATTATTCATAAACTGCTCGTAAACTGGATGAGGATCATCCTTTTCCGAAGGGTCACGATTCGGTGGCACAATGTCGTCTTTGCTGTACATGCCATGATAAGGCGCGGGCACGATATAAGGCCAATGCGGTTTGATATAGGATAAATGACATAGCCATGGCGGGCTGTCTTCAGTATTCATTTGGTCGATAAAATCAATACAGCGCCCGGTCATATACGGCGTTTCAGAGTCTTCTTCGCGGATATTGGCAGGCTTGTCGGCATGCATCATCATCCAGCCGGAGGCCACGTCGCCATTATCGTCCACGCCAGAATTCGCATAGTCATGCCAAGGATTGTCGCTGTCATAGCCCTGAGATTTTAAGTATTCGTTATAGCTCGACTTTTGCTCATCGTACGCGCCATCCGGCCCTTCTGCCCACAGCCCATCATCGCGATCAAACACATCAAAACCACACTCTGCGACACGCGCACCGATAATGCTGTCTTCTGAAATACCCAACCGCGCCATGCCTTCTTTATCGGCTCGCATATGTGTTTTGCCGATCAGGTAGGAGTCCATACCTTGTTTGCGCAAGTGATCGCCAATGGTCATTTCTCCGACTTTTAGCGGAAAGCCATTCCAATGCGCGCCATGGCTGGAGGTATAGCGACCGGTATAATAACTCATCCGTGAGGAGCCACAGACGGGCGACTGCACATAGCAGTTAGTAAAGCGCACGCCCTGATCAGCCAAGTGGTCAATATTGGGCGTATGCAAATGCGGGTGGCCATAACAACTCAGATAATCAAAGCGCAGTTGGTCGAACATAATAAAGAGAATGTTTTTGGCTTTGTCTGTCATATCTACACCGGCACATTTAAATGCGAATCAATCCTAAGTCTCTAAGATGATACGCTTAAATGGGCACAACTCAATGCTAAAGCATATAATTACCTACAAAATAAGAAAAATTCAGACGATTAGTAGCCATATTACGCCTTTTCAGTGCATAGCATCCGGCAAAAACAGTGCAATCTGAGGAAAATAGAAGATCAATCCAGCCGTCATAATCATTGCGATAATGAATGGCCACACGCCTTTGAAGATATCAATGAGCGCCACATCATTGCGCGCGGCTTTTACGGTAAATACATTGACCCCTAGCGGCGGCGACACCAAGCCCAGCTCAATCAAAATCACCACCAGCACACCAAACCAAATCAAATCGATACCTTGTGCCTGTAGCGATGGCAAGAAGATCGGGATAATTAATACCAAAATCCCCAACGATTCAAAGATCATGCCTAGCAGTAAACACAGTGCACAGATGGCCAAGACTAATTGCATACCCGTAATGCCATTGTTTTCCAGAATCCCGAGCAGCTCATACGGCAGGCCGCTGATATTCACAAACTGGCTAAACACGATAGCACAGGAGGCAATTGCCATAACCGAAGCGGTAGTTCCGGCAGCGGCTCCAAACACCTCCCGATAGGCTTTGAGTGTGCGCATTTTCCCACGCCCTAAAGCAAATAAATACGCACCGAAGGCACCAACGCTGGCGGCTTCCGTCGGTGTAAACACACCCAGATAAATACCGCCCAGCACCACAATAAACAGCACCAAAAAGCTGGAAGTGCGGCGTATGGCCAATACCTTATCTGGGGAATATGGGGCCTCGTCGGTGGGGATGATCAGCTCTGGCTTTAAACTCACGCGGATATAGATGGCGAGCATAAACATCAACATCATCAGCAAGCCCGGCAGCAGGCCCGCTATCCACATTCTACCAATATCTTCTTGGGCGAAAATGCAGTAAATCACCATGGGAAAACTGGGCGGAATGAGAATACCGAGCGTGCCACCGGCAGCAACTGTACCGGCCGATAAGGAGTCGTGATAACCAAAGCGCCGCATGGGCGGTATTGCAACGCGAGTCATGGTCGCCGCCGTTGCGACTGAGCTGCCACTCATGGTTGAAAATACTCCGCAGGCAATGACCGTCGACATAGCCAGCCCACCGCGCCGCTTACCCACTAGCGCATTGCCTAACTCATAAAGCTCATCGGTAATGCCACTGCGGCGTACCAGTTCACCCATCAAAATAAACACCGGCACCACGACCAAGCTGGAGTTGGTGAGCAGCTCCGAAATCTGTTGGCCAGCCATATAGGAGGCCGCATCAATTCCACGGTAATAGGCAAAGCCCAGCAAGCCCATGACCAGCGTCGCCAATGCCAGCGGTACGCCAAATAAGGTCAAAAACAGTAGCGCGGCAAATCCGACTAAGGCGACCGTCACGTCGAGTCTCTCCCTTTCAAATAGGGCTTAACGATTAATACGGCAGAGAGCAAAATAAAGAAGGACACCACTGAGAACACAATGCCAACCGGCAAATCAAGCACCACGGTGGTTTCATTCGACTCCAAGGCTTCATAAGCAAATAGCCCGAGGATTCCCGCATACAACAAAGTGCCGATTAACTCCAAGGTCGCCACAAAGCCTTCATACTTTTTGCCAAGCCAGCGCTTTAATACACCATGAAATAAATCGACTGTGATATGCCCACGATTATTATTCACTATGAAAAAGCCAGAACCGATCACTAAGGCCAGCAGACTATCGCCGATTTCCGCAGCGCCCCAAATTGGCTTATTAAACACCCAACGCAAAGCCACATCGGCAACCGTCAGCAAGACCAATAGTGTCAAAAACAAAAACGCCAGCCATTGGCCAAGTTGGTATAACCGCCTCATTTCACCGCGTCATATTGTTGTTGAAAATATTCAATAATCTCCGCGCCATCCAAACCTACTTTTTTGGCTTGCTTATTAAACTCCGCTAATTGCGGTTTGGCCGCTTCCTGCAAGCTTGCATAGAAGTCTTCATTCGCCTCATTGATCGTTACGCCAGCCTCAGCCATGGTTTTCATGGCGTCATCTGAAACTTGCTCCGCCGCTTTTCCAACCTTGGCTGACAAGGCTTCGCCGGCGAGCTCTCTAACAATCGCCTGATCTTCTTTTGAAATTTTCTTCCAGGCTCTATCGCCCATAAACAGCGAAAAGCTGGTCGAGGTTGTCGCTTTAGGGAAACGCGTAATGTGCTTAACATAAGCCGAGGCTTTGAAATCAACCACTGAGCCCGGTGAGATCCCGTAGACCACATCCACCACGCCACGCGCCACCGGCTCGCCGACTTTTACCGCAGGGCTAGTGATAGGCGATAAGCCAAAATCCTTAATATTCACCGCCGCAGAGCCTGGCAAGGCCCAAACTTTCGCCTGCTTAAGCGCCGCCTTACTATTGATCTCATCCCCTAAGGAATACAAATGGCCACCGCCAAAATGGAAACTAGATAAGAACTGTGCGCCTTTAAAGTAGCCTTTATCGGCAAGAAACTTATTGTAGGTTCGGTAATGCGCAATCGAGGCAGGCTCAGCATCGGAAATCATAAAAGGCAATGAGGAAAACTGAAGCAGCGGCGCTTGCTTCTCGATAAAAATATCGGCGGTAATCGCCAGATCGGTAATGCCATTTTTAACCGCATTATACTGCTGTGCGGGTGGTGCTAAACTACCTGCGGGAATCTCAAGGCTCACTCGTCCTTGCGTGGCTTTTTCAACATCCGTCGCCCACTCTTGCATAATGGCACGGGTAAAATGCGTGGGTGGCAGAAAGATATTTAAGATAAAGGTTTCAGCTTGCACGGCGGTTGCAGAGACCAATACGCCGACACTTAACACGCTGTGAATCACTGCGCGCGGCAAGTGGTTTGATAATGTCATACTTTCACTCCTGTCCTTAGATGTGCTTTAGTAATCGTCTCATCATACGCCTTTCGATGAGCTATTTTTAACCGACTTAAACTAGACTGGTGATTTATTTTTTATACTCATTGTTATCACTTCAGCTTAACAAAACCGTTACTTTAAGCAAATGTTAGATGGACACATTACTAATACTTAAATCACCAAACGCCCCTTCGCCTCCGCAATTCCCACCGACAATACACAGCCCGAATTAAACGCCAAATAATCACTCTGAATACCATCAGAAAACACCACACCCTCCTCCGGCATTAAGGACTCCAACTTCAGTGGCGAACCTGCTTCCATTGAGCCAAACACCAAACTAGTTCCTGTAGTTCGACTAGGAAACGGCTCACGCACCGCAAACTGTAATCGCTCCGCCTGCCAATCAAAGCCCTGACTCATATCACTGCTCATCGAGCCCGCCACGCCTGCGGCACCGGCTAAAATCGACTGCAACCAGCCGGTCGAACCAAGCCCTGTCGAGACAATAATGCCTGAGGAGGATTGGGTTTCCTCCTTGCCATTCCAGTGCATCACATAACGCGCCGAGGTATGCGTTTTGGGGCCGATAAATAAATCATTCACCGCCAACATACGTTGCCCGTCATTGGTTTTGGCTTCGGCAAAGGTGATGGCTTTGCTGTCGCCTTTACCTGCCATCGTGCGCTTGACGATAGACTTTAAATCGCGCATTCCAAAAGGCAATAAGCGCCCATCCCACCGCGCCGGATCAGGATTGATCGCGATCACCGGCTGCCCATCAAGGTATTTTAGGGTGTTGGCGACCAGCCCGTCCTGACCGATCACCACCACAATATCTTGCGGACTAAATTGATAATTCGGCAAAAATCCACGCTCCAATAACTGAAAGCGCCCCAGTGCTTTTAAGGTTTGCTCCGCATCCTGCAAACACTGCTGATAGCGGGCATTCTCATCGAAATAATCCTGCCCATCGGCGTGATTGTGCTCCAGATAAAAACGCGCTTGCGGCCAGGTGTTAAAGCGCTCCACCAACTCCTGCAAGCGGGTTTTACGGCTCACCACCACAAATCGAAATGGTTGGTCACTCATTAGCGGGCCGCCTTTTTCATCATTTGTGAGAACATATCGGGCGAGATATTTAACTCACCGATCTTGGCTGCATTCTGCGCTAAGGCTTCAAAAGCTACTGCCATTAATTGCTCTGGTTGCATATTGGCCAAGGCTAAGGCTTTTAAGTTTTCAACCGGCAACTCGCGGAATGCTTTCATCTGCTGAGTGGTGGCGTAAGCTTCAGCATCAGCCTCCTGTTTGCGGTTTTCCACACTCAAGACCACCAAACCTTTGCGCTGCTGCTCGGCGGCAATTTCACCTTCCAAACGCTCGCGGGCAGTTTCCGCTTTAGCGCGTAATAAAGTGCGCTCATTTTGCATCCGCGATTCCGCAATTTCCTGCTCTTTGGTTTGCACGGTTAAGGCCGTTTGTAACTCCGCTTCCTTGATGGTCAACTCTTGCTCTACCGCCGATTTACGACGGGCATAAATGGCATCATCGGACTCTTTTAAGATCGACTCCCGTACCTCCGCCTCTAAAGCTCGCGAGGTATCTTTAGTTGGTGAAATCGCGGTAATCGAAGTATCCAAAATGCTCACCCCCAAGTCAGACAAGGCCGTTTGCTCGTACAACTCCGTCTTGATGATCTGCACCAAAGTCTGCCCCAATTTCAAGGCCTGACGCAAGCTGGAGGCCTGCACTTTGTTTTGAATAATGGTTTGCACCGAGCGAATCACCCGATCACTCAAGGTCAAAGGATCTTCTGAGACATAGCTTTTGCCATCCGCTTTCAAGGTGAAATTCAACATTTCTGCGGTGCGCTCAGGATCAATAATCCGGTAGCTGATTTGCCCTTGCACCTGAATCGTTTGAAAGTCAGCCGACTGCAAATTGAATATAAACGGCGCTTCCTGTGCATTGACCGGCACAGTGGCAATTGAGGTCGTGGCTGCATTGTAGAAAAAGCTCAAGCCTTTACCCTTTTGACGCACCCGTCCTTTAACGGTTTTAAAAACGAAGGTCGATGAATCTGCTTTGAAATATGGAATACCAAACATGACATTGCTCCTTTAGTGTCTATTTGTCACTTGTGGAATAATAGTGTCGTATAGACCCTATCCTGTCAAGCACAAAAGTGTCGTAAGGACACAATTAAATTGAAATCTCCCGAACAGCTGGTTAGGATGTGCAAAACCTTTACGAGCGGATCAACCATGAGCGAGCAGGAATTTCTGGATAATTACGACCAACACGCCTTTGATGCGCCACTGATTAGCGTCGACTCGGTGCTATTTACCTATCATGAAGCAGCCCTGAAAGTACTATTAGTACTGCGCTCCAATCATCCTGATCAGGGTTTATGGGGATTGCCCGGTGGCTTTGTAAACCTTCAGCAGGATCAAACCCTTGAAGACACGGTGCGGCGTAATCTGAAAGAAAAAACGGATGTGGTGCCGCCCTACATTGAACAGCTAAAAACCATTGGCAATGCCACGCGTGATAAACGGGGCTGGTCGGTAACTGTGGCCTATACCACGCTGATCGCACATCAGGATTGCGAAGCGCGTATTAGTAGTGTATCGGATGCTAAATGGGTGGCGGTAGATGCCTTGCCAGAGATGACATTAGCCTTTGATCATGCGCAGATTGTTGAGCAAGCGCTGGAGCGGCTCCGGCAAAAAGCGCTGTACTCGATTGTGCCGGCTTATGCCTTACCGGAGAAATTTACACTGCCGGAGCTGCAACATTTACATGAAGTATTGATTGGCAAACCACTACAAAAGAAATCATTCCGCCGCCGCATTGAGCAGGCGGAATTATTGGTTGATACCGGCGAGAAGCGCCACGAAGGTGGCCGCCCTGCTTCCTTGTACCAAATGAAAGCAATGTCGGGCGAGTACACCTTTGTGCGCAATTTAGAGGGTTAACTCACCCTCTTTTTTAAAACGACCAGAACAGCAAAATCGTCGGAATCGTCACCGCGCCCACAATCAAATTCATCGGCACACCAATGCGCAGATAATCCGTAAAGCGATAGCCACCCGGCCCATACACCATTAGATTGGTTTGATAGCCAATCGGTGTCATAAAGCTGGCCGACGCGGCGAACATAATCGCGATGGCAAAGGGCATCATGCTCACGCCCATTTGCTCGGCCAGTGCGCTGCAAATGGGGAACATTAGAATCGCAGCGGCGTTATTGGTAATGACTTCGGTAAAGATCGAAGTCAGCGCGTACACCATAATCAATGCCAGCAATGGCGTGAGGTGACCGCTGGCCATTAAGCCATCCGCCACTACGCTAGCCGCACCCGTAGTTTCCAGCGCTTTACCCAATGCAAACGACGCGCCAATCACCGATAACACCGTAAAATCAATCGAGCGCCGTGCCAGTCCCGCATTCATGCAGCCAGTCAGCAACATCGCACCAGCGGCCAACCACGAAGCCTGAATAATCGGAATGATTTCAAAAGCACTCACCAAGACCATCAAGGCCATAATTGCCAAAGCCAGTTTCGCTTTAGTAAAGTTCGGCGGACTGGAGTCTTCCAATGCGCTCACCAACAGGAAGTCTCTGCGAAACCGGTACTGATTGGCAAACTCTTTGCCCGCTTCCAGCAATAAAGTATCACCGACTTGTAGTTGCGAATGCAGACCTTTATTCGGCAGATTACTGCTATTTCCGCGCGAGACGGATAACACCACTGCTTGATAGTTGCCAAGGAAATCACAAGCCTGCACCGTCATCCCCAAAAAGGGAAATTCCGGGCCAATCACTGCTTCAACCAAGCGCCGCCGAAAGTGCGCAATGTTTAACTTATGAATATCGGCATTCGCCGGTTTGAGCCCGTTAATACTGCGCAGCTCATGGGCGCAACGCGGCGCACCAATAAATGACAAGCTATCGCCAGTGCGCAAGATAAAATCCGCGGCGGGACTTTGCATAATATCGCCATCACGCTCCAGCTCGACCAGATAGCCATGTGCCAATGCAGAAAGACCCGCACTGGATAACGTTTTATTGTTTAGGGTTTTGCCATCCACCACCATCGTCACATGGTATTCGCGGATTTTATCCAAATCAGTCGCGACGCCTTTGCTATCGGGCAATAAGCGATTACCTGCCAGCAGCAGAAAGCAGCCACCCGTTAACACCACAATCAAGCCAACGCCAGTAACATCAAACATACCGAGACCGGGCTGACCTGTTTTTTGCAATAAACCATCAACCACCAAGTTAGTACTGGTGCCGATCAAGGTACAAGTTCCACCCAAAATGGCGGTATAACTTAGCGGTAAGAGCAGCTTAGAAGGCGGCAAACGCAGGCGCTGGCACCACTCCTGAATCGCCGGAATTAACATGGCGACCACGGTGGTATTATTTAGAAAGGCACTGAGTAACGCCGTCGGTAAGAACATACGCAACTGCGCGCCCCGCACACCGGAAGGTTGCCCTAACAGGCGGTGCGTAATGTATTGAATGGCACCCGTTTCACGTAAACCAGCGGCCACTACATACAGGGCCGCAATGGTCATTAAACCGGTATTCCCAAAGCCTGCAAAAGCCTCGCTTGGGGTCAGAATGCCGCTGACCATAAGCACGACCATGGCGGCCATTAAAATTAAATCCGCTGCAATTTTCGACAGCGCTAAAAAACCAAAAACCACCAGTACCAATACAATGACAAACACACCTGACAAGGTCATGCCCGGATTTCCTTTTATACACACCCGAAGTTTAAAAAACCGCCAAAACCCGAGGCTGTGGCGGCTACAATTGATTCACAGCCGTAGCCATTAACGCTGTGCGCTCTTCCGTAACGGCTTGCAGTTTTTAGGGGCAAATGTGTCTGGAGATTGGCTTATCATCCTGCAACAAAAGGGTCTTGTCGAGCGGATTATTAATGCCAGTGACAAGCCCGTTAGACCTGCACCGACGATTATAACCTGTGTGTTAAGGATACTCTTCACAATGCTCCGCACCGACCGCGGCATCGTACCAACAAGCACGATCTGGCCAGAAAATATTGGCTTCGGGCACAATGCCGGGGTCTTCATCCAAACTGCCGGCTGGAATAATTAGCGCGGTACTCGGGCGATTATTGTATGGCACCACAGAGCCGCAATTGCCACAGAAGCACTTGCTGAAGGTCTCTGCCGGAAGGTGATCATAACGCTTAACCAACTCCGCACCAGTGAGGAATTCCACCTGATCGGGGCCGGTAAAGATATTTGAAACATGCGCCGAGCCACTGGCTTTCTGGCAACGCGAACAATGGCATAAGCGGAAACCTTTAAACGGTCCCCAGACCTTAAATGTGACCTGTCCGCACAGGCAGCTGCCAGCAATTTTGTCTGACATAAGTGTGATTCCTCGTAAGTATGAGAATTTTTTATATCACAAGCGCTTAGGTGATTACAGGGCAATGATTAGCCATTGACTATTTGCCGGCAATCCCATGAGAATGAAACAAACCCCTGACTGAGAATTTTATGAACAACACGACAATCTCCCACTCCACACACGATGCGGAAGCAGACCAACGCAACCAAGACATCAAGATTTACGTCAATGGCGACATTGTGCATCGCTCAGATGCCAAGGTCTCGGTCTATGATAGCGGCTTTATGCTAGGCGATGGAATGTGGGAAGGCATGCGCCTGTACAAGGGAACTTGGGCATTTTTTGATGAGCACATGGATCGCTTGTTTAACAGCTGCAAAGCCGTTTCCATTGATATCGGCATGGATAAGCAAGGTATTCTCGATGCTTTAAATAAAACCGCCGCAGCTAACGGCATGACTGATGATGCGCATTGTCGCCTGATGGTAACCCGTGGCATAAAAGACAAGCCTTTCCAGCACCCTAACCTCTCGCGCTCAGGCTCTACTATTGTCATTATTATCGAGCACTCAAAGCCTGCTGAAAGTTTGCATAAAGCCGGTATCCGCTTAGCGACTGTGCCACAAATCCGCGGCCTGCCAATGACGCAGGATGCAAAGTATAATTCTCACTCTAAACTCAACTGCATTATTGGTTGCCTACAGGCGCAGCAAGCTGGTGCCGATGAAGCCTTAATGCTTGATCCACATGGCTTTGTGAATACAACCAATGCCTGCAACTTCTTCATTGTGCGTCGTGGTGCAGTCTGGACATCGACTGGCGACTATTGCATGAATGGCGTTACTCGCCAGAAGGTCATTGACCTGTGTCGTGATAATGACATTCCCGTTTTTGAGAAAAACTATTCATTATACGAAGCGTATGGTGCCGATGAGGCCTTTTTAACCGGCACCTTTGGCGCGCAAACTCCAGTGGCTGAAATTGATGGTAAGAAAATTGGTGAGCATACCGGTGCTGGTCCGATTACACAGCGCTTGCAAGGCCTATATAAAGCATTGATAAAAGCCCATATCGAAGGCTAAACGCTATTAGCTGGGGCGCACATAATAATACTGTGCGCCTCGCTTTCCAGAGTGGCTTTAGTCCTCGATAAACAAAGTCGCCGGATGCTCCAGGTGCTCACGCAGGCATTGAATAAACTGCGCCGCTTCCCAGCCATCCACAATGCGATGGTCGAATGAGGATGACAGGTTCATGATTTGCCGTGGCACAAAGCCACCATCCTGATAAACCGGCTGCATCTGGATTTTATTCACCCCGATAATGCAGACTTCAGGGCTGTTAATCACTGGCGTCGAAACCAAACCACCCAATTTACCCAAGCTTGAAATGGTGATGGTCGAGCCACTCAGCTCATCACGCGCTAAGGTGCCTTGACGACCTAGTGTTGCCAAGCGCTGAATGCCATTGGCTACTTCCCAAATATCTAAGCTCTGTGCTTCGCGTAATACCGGTACCAGCAAGCCTCGGTCGGTTTGCGTGGCGATACCTAATTGCATAGAAGCATATTGGCGTAACTCACCCGCCACATCATCGTAATGCGAATTCATTACCGGAAACTCGCGCACGGCTAAAGCCATGGCGCGGGTTAGTAATGGCAGTACGGATAGCTTAGGTTGATCATCGCGCTTTTGGCTATTGAGATGGTTGCGCAAAGCTTCCAACTCAGTGACATCCACCGCTTCTACATAAGTGATATGTGGAATACGCTGTTTAGCATCTTGCATGCGCTCGCCAATTTTACGGCGCAGGCCAATGATAGGCGTGACACTACACTCGCCGGTACTGCTAGTAGCTCGATTGCTTGCTGCTGGGTTGCCTGAGGATGCCGCGCTCGCAGATTTACTTGATGCAGGCGTATTGGCCATTGATACGGTATTTACTGGCGCACTAGCTGCTGAAGCTGTTGCCGTAGGGGTCGCTGCAGTTTGTGCTGCCGAACTTGCAATACCACTCGTACCAGCACTTTGTGATGAAGCAGCACCCGCCTGCAATAACTGATCAAGATCCTGATGCAGTACCCGGCCATCTGGCCCACTACCCGCCACGCTCTCCAAAGCAATTCCCATCGTTTTAGCCCGCTGGCGAACAGCTGGTGCAGCTAATGGATGAGCGCTTCCAGAGTTAGTACTTTGAGCCGCATCATTCCCTTGTGGATTAAACACCTCTCGCTTATCGTCAGCGCTTGCTTGCACGGTTGCCGCAGGAGCAGGAGCAGGAGCAGGAGCAGGAGCAGGAGCAGGAGCAGGAGCAGTTTTAACCGGCGCGGGTGTAGCCGCAACCGGAGCCGCTGTATTATTAACAGGCTTCGGCGCTTCCTCAGCAATTGGCGCTGCGGCAACTGATACTTCAGCCCCAGCCAACACCGCTTCATCCGCCACGTCTAGCACCACAATCACTGTACCCACCGGAATCAACTCACCCACTTCACCACTTAGCTCACTAATTACCCCATCCACCGGTGATGGAATTTCCACCACAGCTTTATCGGTCATTACACCAGCCAGCACATCATCTTCTTTAACCACATCGCCGACTTTCACATTCCACTCGACGATTTCACATTCCGTCATGCCTTCGCCGAGATCCGGCATTTTAATTTTTACGACACTCATACCCTTTCCTCCGTCAGCATTTTCAATGCTTTAGCGACCCGTTTCGGGCTTGGGAAATAATCCCATTCTTGCGCATGTGGGTATGGCGTATCCCAGCCAGCCACCCGTTTAATTGGCACTTCAAGATGGTAAAAACATTGCTCTTGAATCTGCGCCAATAACTCACCACCAAAACCAGAGGTCAGCGTCGCTTCATGTAATATCAGGCAGCGACCTGTTTTCTTAACCGACTCGGTAATCGTTTCAATATCCAACGGAATTAGCGTGCGTAGATCAATGACTTCGGCATCAATCCCTGCCTCTTCCGCTGCAGCTAGAGCTACATACACCATGGTGCCGTAAGTCACGATCGTTACCGCTTCACCGCTACGCGTAATGCGCGCTTTACCGATGGGAACAGTGTAATGCCCTTCTGGCACATCACCCAATGGATGCCCTTTCCAGCTTTGCGCCGGACGATCGTGATGGCCATCAAACGGGCCGTTATACAAACGCTTCGGCTCAAAAAACACCACCGGATCATTATCCTCAATCGCGGCAATCAACATGCCTTTAGCATCGTAAGGATTACTCGGGATCATGGTGATCAAACCGGAGACGTGAGTGAATAATGACTCGGGGCTTTGGCTGTGGGTTTGCCCACCAAAAATACCACCACCACTTGGCGTACGGATGGTAATTGGCGAGGTAAAGTCACCCGCCGAACGACTACGCAAACGCGCAGCTTCCGACACAATCTGGTCATAGGCCGGATAAATATAATCCGCGAACTGCACCTCAACACAAGGGCGCAAGCCATAAGCTGCCATCCCAACACCAACCCCGACTATCCCACTTTCATTGATTGGGCTATCGAATACACGCTGCGAGCCATACTTTTGTTGCAAGCCTGCAGTGCAGCGAAACACGCCACCGAAATAGCCCACGTCTTCACCAAACACCACGACGTCGTCATCTTTGCCAAGGCAAACATCCATCGCATCGCGCAGTGCGTCAATCATACTCATATCAGCCATTGGATAACTCCTCACACTCACGCATCTGCTTCATTAAATACTCAGGGATCTCTTCGTACACATCTTCGAACATATCGCGAGGCTTAGTGTTTTCGCCTAAAATACCGAACTTCTCCGAGGCTTTTGCCACTTCGCGCACTTCCATCACCAAGTCATGCTCCAATTCCTGATGCTGCTCTTCATCCCACAGCTCACGTTGAATCAGGTGATTTTTCAAACGCAGGATAGGGTCGCCCATCGGCCAGGCGCTAGACTCTTCTTTAGGGCGGTAGCGAGATGGGTCATCCGCCGTGGAGTGTGGCGCAACCCGATAAGTGACCCACTCAATTAAAGTCGGACCAAAGCCACGACGTGCGCGCTCTGCTGCCCAACGCGATACCGAGTACACTGCGGGGAAATCATTGCCATCAACCCGCAATGCCGCGATGCCATAACCATGCGCACGCTCAGCAAAGGTTGTATCGCGACCCGCACCGGCAAAGCCTGAGAAGGTAGAAATCGCCCACTGATTGTTGACAATATTTAGAATAACGGGCGGTTGATACACCGCGGCATTCACTAAGGCGGCATGGAAGTCATTGGAGGCAGTCGCGCCATCCCCAATCCAAGCTGATGCAATGCGGGTATCGCCTTTAATAGCTGAAGCCATTGCCCAGCCCACCGCTTGAATGTATTGCGTGCCTAAGTTGCCGGAAATAGTGAAAAAACCATAATCCTTAGCAGAATACAGCACGGGCAACTGGCGGCCTTTTAGCGGGTCACGCGAATTAGACAGAATCTGATCAACCATCGACTCCAGAGGATAATCCTGTGCAATCAACAAGCCTTGCTGGCGGTAAGTCGGGAAGTTCATATCACCTTGGCGCAATGCCAATTGATGACCCACCGCAATCGCCTCTTCGCCGGTACACTTCATATAGAAAGACGTTTTGCCTTGGCGCTGCAATGCCATCATCCGCTCATCAAAGGCGCGGGTTTTCATCATCGCCTTCAGGCCTTGCAACAAAATGGCATCATCGATATCTTCAGCCCAAGGACCAACCGCCTCACCTTCCTGATTCATCACCCGAATGGTGGTCATCGCGTGGTCGACAATATCATTGAAATCCACATCGATCGGTGGCTTTTCAACACTCCCCGCCACAGGGAAGTGGTAGCCCGAAAAATCCGGTGCGTCACCGGGACGGCTAGTAGGCTCTGGCACCCTAAGTCGTAGGGGTTTGTAATCAGACATCACTTCTCTCCTCAGATGAAGTCACACAATTCGTGTTTATAGGAAAATAATAGCCAGTTTTTGCCAGCGTTATTCACCAAAATGCCGACATTCGATTGGTACTTTTCGAGTTTTCTGCTAATTTAAAATCTTTGATTAGAGAAAAAGAACAATGGACAAGATTGATCTGGCGATTCTTCGTGAATTACAAAAGGATGCGCGTATTCGAATCACCGACTTAGCCAGCAAAGTTAACCTCTCCGCGACCCCCTGCGCCAGACGGGTTGCCGCACTCGAATCCTCCGGCGTTATCCAGCAATACACGGCCTTGTTAGACCAGCAAAAGGTCGGCTTGCCGGTGAGTATTTTTGTAGCGGTCGAACTAAAAGAGCAAACCGCTGCCAGTATTGATGCATTCAAGCGACAAGTGAGTGAGTTTGAAGAGATTATGGAAGGCTATTTAATGACCGGCTCGCGGGATTTTCTAATGCGCGTAGTGACGGCCGACCTGCAAGCCTATGAGAAGTTTTTACATGATAAGCTCACCGTCGTACCGGGCATCCAGTCAATTCGCTCGCGGTTTGCCATTAGCCAGTTTATCCGCCGTTCCAATTTGCCGAATATAAGTCTATAACTTCGGTAACTTGCATGAAATTCAGACAGCTGGCACTATATTTTGAACAAATAAATAAACAAGAAAGGAAATCTTATGCCCGCACTCCTGCGCTATAGCAGTGTACTACTCAGCCTGCTGGCAGTGACTCTCAGCGTTAATTTAGCCGCTGCCGCACCCGCTTCCAAATGGGACCCTCGCTGGCAATGCGGTAAAGAAATCAACATTAAAAAGCACCATATTCGGGACATGCAGCGAAAGAAGCTCATCTTTGGCTATAAACTGAATAATGGCACGCTGCCGCTGCTACTCACGCAAGATTATAACGGCCTTGGTATGGTCTTATATGTACAGCTTAAAAATCGCTGGCGCGCCTATCCGATCGCTCGCGACGATATTCCCATGCGTATTTATAGTACGGCGGCCCATTTTCGTATCTCGCTGTTTTCCATGAGTGGCATTAATGCAAAGGACCAGCACTTTACGGTGCTCAATATAAAAAACCAGCTGCGCCACTTTGAGTGCCTGACGATTCAGACGCCTAAAGGCATGAATAACAAAAATATGGAATACCTGACGCTGCAGGACTTTAATGTGCACTCCAATGGCGCAGGCCAAATGCTGGCAGCGGCTTATGACCTTCGAAAAGCCGGCAGTGGCCAGCTCAAATGGTATCGCTATAACACCAGTAACTGGGGCTATACATGGAAGGCGCCAGGCCCGATTGCGAAGCCAAAAAAGGGCGCGCGATTGCCGGGTTTATTCTATCCAGCCAAGGAAATTGCGCCGCCTAAAAGTCTGATAACTAGTTTATTAAAACAGGCTCGCTGAATCTAGTCGCTGCTACCCTTGCATGTTAAGCTGGCGTATAGAAATGAAGTAAGACATTTCGAAAATTTATCTTAACTAGGAGAACAACCAATGAAGACTTTAATCGGATCTCTAGCTGGAGTATTCGCATTATTGCTTGCAACGACCTCTGTTGCATTGGCACATACAGGTGAAGGCGTTACAGGCGGTTTTATTAGTGGAGCGTTGCACCCGATCATGGGACTGGATCATGTTACTGCGATGGTCGCGGTAGGTATCTTAGGTGCCTTTTTAGGTCGCCCGGCGATTTGGGTATTGCCGGTTGTATTCCCGCTGGTAATGACTATCGGTGGAGTGATGGGTATCTTGGGTGTTCCAATTCCAGGCATTGAAACCGGTATTGCAACGTCTTCAGTAGTACTCGGCTTGATGATCTTGTTAGCGCTGCGTCCACCACTGTGGGCTGCTGCGGTCATTGTTGGCGCGTTTGCTATTTTCCATGGTCATGCACACGGGACTGAGCTGCCAAATGCAGTTAACGCACTGTCTTACAGTATTGGTTTTGTGGTTTCTACCGGTCTATTGCACTTGGCAGGTATTGGTATCGGTGAACTTATTCGCTGGCCAACAGGTCGTATTATTGCACGAGCGACTGGCGGCTTAATTGCCCTCGCAGGTGTTGGCTTTTTGACTGGAGCGCTATGAAACAACTGACTACCCGAGTGGGGCCTATCGCCCTGCTCAGCCTGATCACACCACTCTCCGCTTGGGCGATTGGTGGGCCTAGCACAAACTTTTTCATGCAGGGGCTGAATCATCCATTGGTGATTCCGGCGCATCTGATTGTGGTGTTTGCGCTAGGATTATTATTAGGTCAACAGGGCTGGAGACAAGCTCGGGTGGTATTACCGACGTTCATTGTTGTGTTTTGTGGTGCGTTGTTAATGACGCGCATCCAGTCAGTTAGCTGGGACACTGAAATGATCCTGCTGCCATTGGCCGGACTTATGGGAATACTGCTCACGCTCAAGCGTCAGCTGCCTTTGGTCTTACCCCTTATTATTGCAGCGATTGCGGCGGTAGTGATTGGTTTGGATTCTTCAGTTCCACAAATTCCCGGCCTGCAAGCGCGTAAAATTTACGCCCACCTAAGTGGTAGTGGCGTGAGTATTTCAGCTCTGCTTCTGGTCGTGACCTTTATTGCGCTAGCCCTACGCAATGTATTGCAGGGCGTTATATTACGCATTTTAGGTGCGTGGTGCACCGCTGGCGCGTTACTCGTACTGGCGCTGTTATTAGCGAATGTTGCCAGAACCTGATTTTATATGAGATGCACAATGACTAAAGCTCTACGCACATTATTAGCCTCTGCCGTCATCGGTGGCGCACTACTTTCACCGCTGGCTAACGCGGCTGGATTCCATTATCAGCTCGACCTAACCGCTAAGCTTCAAAGTGATGAAGCCGGCAAGCTCAATGCTCTACAGATGAGCTGGATTTATGATAAGGAATTGTCTGCGGTATTAATGGATGGCGAGGATTTATCTGAAGCCAACCGTGAAGCGACACTTAAAAAGCGCGCGAAAGACATTCTTGAAGGCCTAACGGGTGTTGGCTATTTCACAACGGTATTGGTTGATGATCAAGCAATCACTAATTCTGAAGTAACCGACTACAACGTCCAGATTACGGATGAAGATCGCCTTCAAGTGAATATGGCGTTGCCGTTTGAAACCGCTCAGGAATTAAAAGGTCATGTGCTAAAAGTGGTCGTGAGTGATGCAACCGCGGTTGGTTTAGCGACTTTTCTAACCCGCGATAATCTGATCTTGGGTGATGCGTTTGACAAGCTGTGTAAAAAGCCTGAGCTGGATCAAAAGCAAGTGGCTGAGATGGATGGCCACGTTCAAATGGCTGACACCATGACGGTTGATTGCCGCTAGTTACACCGTACTCAAAAATAAAGCCCGTATCAGTTTGATCGCTGAGACGGGCTTTTTTGTATCCTGACTTCTCGCAAAAGTCTGCGCTTATTGCTTGCGCTTAATCATTAAACTCACTTACCGAAATACGGGTCGGCACGCCATGGCGTTGACTGCATCAGATCATTGCAATAGCCCCATTTAGCCTCCCAGCGCGAGGGGAAATCCTTATCAATAAAGCGAATGTGGAAGCGCCCCCAGTAGTGACTGGTTTGACCTGCTTGAGTTGGCCGCTCCGTATCGCAACGCTTATCTGAGCTGTATTGCACCCAGTAACCTTCATAACTACCACGGTTTTTATAGATGCCCGCTAAGCCGGCTAAATAAATCAAACCGTTATAATTCTCATTGCGATAGCTCCAGACCGCGGTCGGCCCCATATCTGTTTCATACACCACTTTGCCATAATTACTCGTCCATACCTCATCGGCCATTGCTCCGGTCGAGAAGGCTAGTGCCCAAAATGCTAATAGCCACCCTATTGTTTTCATCCAGTCTTTCTCCCTAATTATTATGAATCGCCATAATTATCTGATTTTCAAGTAATTACAACCATGAGAATTAATGATAATTTTCTTTAATTCAAACACTTGCCCATTTATTCAATGCGCTGTGGAGCATTTACAACTATGCTTAGGCTGAAAGTTACTTAGTGATCAGGAGGCTAGAAATGGATGAAAGTCTGAGCAAAACCGATGATAAACCTAAGACCAAACGCAGCTATATGGATAAGCTGTTTGAGATGAATGTGCAACAACCGCCTGCCTATTCAGAGGCCGCCGAAAAAGCACTGGAGCGGCTGACAGACTCCCCAACCGACGATGTGCGCAGCACTGCTGCCTCGCAAATCGAGCTACTCTCGCGCTTTTATGATCTCTCCTTATCGCAGGCGCAGCGCAGTTTTCGATGGGCGCTCGTGGCTGGTATGGTCGGCTTAATATTCTTTGTTGCTGCCATTGGCTTTACCATGTTTGATAATCAAAAAATTTCCACAGTGACCTTGATAGGCGGTGGCATGGTTGAGTTTATTTCAGGGGTGAACTTCTATTTGTATGGCAAAACCATCGGCCAGCTCACCCTATTTCAAGGGAGACTGGAAATTACGCAGCGGTTTTTATTGGCCAATAGCTTGTGTGAAAGCTTGGGGGATGAACTGCGGGATACGACCCGCGCTCAACTGATATTCCAGCTAGCGAATATCGAAGGGCTTGATTCAGAGCGGAAGCGGTTTTGGAATCGCTCAAGCTCAGCCGATGTCGGGATGAGCTCGACAACGGCTGATGGTTAGGGCCTTAGCGCTAGCGCTTAATAGTGAGTGCAAGTAACTGCAACTGCAACTAACTTAGTCCGCTAGTAGCTGACGGGCAATAACAATTCGTTGAATATCGCTGGTGCCTTCGTAAATCTGCGCAACCCGCACATCGCGGTAAATACGCTCGACCGGAAAGTCATTCAAATAGCCATAGCCACCGTGAATCTGAATTGCATCGCTACAGATTTTTTCTGCCGCTTCCGAAGCAAATAACTTAGCCATGCACGCTTCTTTGAGGCAAGGCTCACCGGCATCACGTAAAGCCGCTGCCTGCATGACCAGCAAGTGCGACGCTTCCAATTGCATCGCCATATCGGCCAAACGAAAGCCAACGGCTTGATGCTCAACAATCGCTTTACCAAAACTCTGACGCTCTTTGGCATAAGCCAATGCGGCTTCATAAGCGGCTCGCGCCATACCGACACACTGCGCCGCAATGCCAATACGACCACTTTCCAGATTACTCAGGGCTATTTTGTAACCCTCACCTTCTTCGCCTAAGCGATGATCCGCAGGGATGGTGCAGTTATCAAAGAAAATGGTTGCGGTATCGGAGGCATGTTGGCCGAGTTTAGTTTCAACGCCTGCGACTTGATAGCCCGGTGTATTGGTTGGTACCACAAAAGCGCTAATTCCACGCTTGCCTGCAGCTACATCGGTCACTGCAAACACAATCGCCACATCAGCATGCTTGCCTGAGGTAATGAACTGCTTGCTGCCATTTAAGACATAGTTATCGCCATCGCGAGTGGCTGTTGTGCGCAATGAAGATGCATCCGACCCAGCATGAGGCTCAGTCAAACAAAAGCAACCCAGCATCGTGCCGGACGCCAATGGCTTTAGGTAACGTGTTTTTAAATCATCAGTGCCGTAGTTCAGCAACGGCCCGCAAACTACCGAATTATTCACACTTAAGATGGTCGAGCAAGCGCCATCGCCAGCCGCAATTTCTTCCATGGCTAAGGCGAATGATACGTAGTCAGTACCTGCACCACCCCACTCTTCCGGCATCACCATGCCGAGTAGGCCAAGCTCACCCATTTCTTTAATTTGCGCCGCTGGGAAGGTGCTATTACGATCCCAGTCCGCGGCGTGTGGCGCTAAGTTTTCCTGAGCATAATCGCGCGCCATGTCGCGAATCATGATCTGCTCTTCTGTCAAAATCATACTAACTCCAAACCAATCGCAGTCGCTTCACCACCACCGATACACAAAGATGCCATGCCGCGCTTTAAGCCGCGAGCCTGCAATGCTGCAATCAGCGTCACTAAAATACGTGCGCCCGATGCACCAATGGGATGACCTAAAGCACAGGCTCCGCCATTCACATTCACTTTGTCCGCCGATAGCTCAAGGTCATGCATTGCGGCCATCGTGACCACAGCGAAAGCTTCATTAATTTCATAAAGGTCAACCGAATCGGCTGACCAGCTGAGTTTTTCCAGCAGATTTTTCATCGCGGTGACTGGCGCTGTAGCAAACCAATTGGGCTCATGCGCGTGGTTGCTGTGTCCGCAGATGACAGCGATCGGTTTAAGCCCACGCTTTTCTGCTTCGCTCTGGCGCATCATCACCAAAGCCGCTGCGCCATCTGAAATGGAGCTTGAGTTTGCTGCCGTCACGGTGCCATCTTTACGGAAGGCCGGACGTAGCTGGGGAATTTTATCGATATTGGCTTTGTGAGGCTGCTCGTCGGTGGCGATAGTGGTTTCGCCTTTGCGAGACTTTACCGTGACCGGTGTAATTTCTGCTTCAAACGCACCGCTGTCGATCGCCGCTTTTGCGCGGCCCAAAGAGCGAATGGCAAACTCATCCTGCTGCTCGCGGGTAAAGCCATATTTCTCGGCGCAGTCTTCGGCAAACGTGCCCATCAAGCGGCCTTTCTCATAGGCATCTTCCAGCCCATCGAGGAACATGTGATCCATGACCTGACCATGCCCCATGCGCATGCCTTCGCGTGCTTTGGGTAGTAAGTACGGGGCATTACTCATGCTCTCCATGCCACCTGCAACCATCACCTGGCTACTACCAGCAACCAATAAGTCATGAGCAAACATCGTGGCTTTCATGCCCGAGCCGCACATCTTGTTAATGGTGGTGCAACCGGTTGCCAGATTTAAGCCTGCGCCTAATGCAGCCTGGCGTGCGGGTGCTTGCCCTTGGCCTGCGGGTAGTACGCAACCCATAATCACTTCTTGCACATCATCACTGTTTACACCGGCGCGTGAGACGGCTGCGGCAATCGCTGCTGCACCCAACTCCGGCGCTGTGACGCTGTTAAAATCACCTTGAAAACCACCCATTGGGGTGCGTGCCATTCCGACGATAACCACTGGATCATTCATTCGATGTTCTCCTCATCAACTTTGCAACGGTGTGCGCATAAGCCAAAATAGTAATTTACGCTTACGTAAAGGTCAACTATGAGTTTTCAGCCGCTTCCAGCTCTGCCAGTGTCGACTGCGCACGTTCACACACACTTTCAATATCCACCACCGCCAACTCTAGCTCTTCGCGCTGAAGTTTTAAGGTTTCCAGTCGCTGATTCATCACTTGCAGTAAGTAGAGAATTTGTTTTTTCTCACCCTCAACCGGCTTGGAGTCGTACAAATCAAACATGTCTTTTACTTCTGCCAGCGTAAAACCAATGCGCTTACCCCGTAAGGTCAGGCGCAAACGTACACGATCGCGCTCGCGGTAGATGCGTTTATTACCATCGCGCTCAGGGCTGAGTAATCCCGCCTCTTCATACAGGCGAATGGCGCGGGTCGTTACGTCAAACTCTTTGGCAAGCTCAGAAATAGTATAGGTCATTGTGTTACTGCTCATGTATGGCCTTTTCTTGTAGTGATGGGCGGTGTGATCTAAATCATAATACAGAACTTCGGCCAAGCTGCACCTATAAATTAACGCTTACGTTAACGTGATGCCCACATGGCGAAGCAGAGATTGAGCTTTTGGCGATCGTTATTCCTAGCGGCGAAGCGCTATTAAGTTGTCGTTGCTTTTAATCGGGTTTGATACTCAATCTTTAAAGTAAGACGCGGGAAAATTCTCAGTAATAACCATAATAAGTTTCTGGTTGGAGTACACGCCATAGGTGCGGGTGATGAGTTCATCACTTGCCTGAAGACCAAAGTGCGCAGCCAATTCGCCAGCCAAGAACTTGCCTGATTTCAGCATGACTTTATAGGTTTCAGTTTTATACTTTTCCCAAAGATGGCCAATTGGTTGGCGCGAATGAAGTAAGTCGCTACGGAAGCCCTGCGGTAGGTGATCAAGCAATACGCTCGACTCGGCATGTAGCCATGATTGCTGCGTGGTTTTCCCCTGTAATAACACTTGCCGCTTTAACACTGGCATATCTTGCGTACTAACAAACAGCTCATGCCCTGCTGGTAATTGATCAAAGTCGGTCTCGACTTTTTCAGCCAGCTTATGCACCTGAATCGACTCCTGAAGATACTGCTCCAGCATCTCCGTCACCGTGCCATCAGTCACTAATAACAAGCGCTGAAAACAGCTTAGCTCTGCCAATAAAGCCGCCTCCGGACGCTGCGGAATCCTGTGCTGCGTACTAATTTCGACCGTTTCCAGAGGGTTCATGCTGTTTATCCTGATCATAATTGGACGTATGATATTGAATAGGCGCTCATATACAAGAAAAACCTACCGCCAATAATTGACGTTAACGTAAACGTAAGTTATGTTTACGCAACAACTCTGCGCACTACCCTAAGGAGGAATTGCATCATGAGTAAACCGGACACAAAACAACACGTTAGCAACAGCCAAAACAGTCGTAAAGTTCGCTTTGTGACGGCTGCCAGTCTGTTTGATGGTCATGATGCGGCCATTAATATTATGCGTCGCATTCTGCAATCCAGTGGCGCCGAGGTCATTCACTTAGGCCATAACCGCTCGGTGGCGGAAATTGTCGATGCCGCCATTCAGGAAGATGCACACGCGATTGCGATCAGCTCCTATCAGGGTGGGCATGTTGAATATCTGAAGTACATGGTTGATATGCTTAAGGAAAAAGGCGGCGAGCAGATCCGTATTTTTGGCGGCGGTGGCGGCGTTATTATTCCCGCAGAGATTCAAGAGCTGCACGATTACGGCGTGACCCGACTGTACTCTCCTGAAGATGGCCAGAAAATGGGCTTGCAGGGAATGATTCAGCACATGATCGACAGCTGCGATTTCGACCCCGGTGCCATGGCTCCCGATACCATCGACCCGCTGCTAGCCGGTGATTGGCGCGCCCTTTCCCGCGTAATTAGCGCGATGGAAAATGACACCTTAGACGCAGATCTGCGCAAACAAATTAATGATGCCAGTGCCAATATAGAGCGCGCGGTACCAGTGCTGGGGATTACCGGAACCGGTGGTTCTGGCAAGTCGTCACTGACGGATGAGCTGATTCGTCGCTTCCGTTTGGGCCAGCAAGATCAGTTAAAAATTGCGATTGTCGCGGTTGATCCAACCCGCCGTAAAACCGGTGGTGCGTTGCTGGGCGATCGTATTCGTATGAATGCCAATCAGCATGAAAATATCTACATGCGCTCGCTAGCGACTCGTGAATCGGTCGGTGAAATTCCGGATGTGGTGGGCGAAGTAGTTAACGCCTGCAAGCTGTGCGGCTTTGATATGGTAATCGTCGAAACACCGGGTATTGGTCAGGGTGATGCTGCGATTGTGCCGCTGGTGGATACTTCACTGTACGTAATGACACCAGAATTTGGTGCGCAAAGTCAGCTGGAAAAGATTGATATGTTGGACTTCGCCGACGCTGTGGCGATCAACAAATTCGACCGCAAAGGCTCCGAAGATGCTTACCGCGATGTGTGCAAACAAATGCAGCGCAACCGCGAAGCCTTTATGGATGCGCCAGAATCCATGCCAGTGTTCGGTACGATTGCCGCACGCTTTAATGATGATGGTGTAACTGCACTCTACAAGCAATTATTAGCGCAACTCAAAGCGCTGGGCATGGTCACTCATGATGACGCACTGCCGGATGTTGAGACGCGTAAATCTTCCGGCAACTCGGTGATTATTCCAGCCGATCGCGCCCGTTATTTAGCGGAGATTTCAGAAGCGGTTCGCGGCTACAAAAAGGACGTCGCCAAGCAAGCTAAGATTGCTCGCGAGCGCCAGCAACTGATGTCGAGCAAGCAAATGCTGGCTGATAGTGGTGAAACGGTCGACTCATTAGATGGATTGATTGAGTCCCGTAATAACGCGCTGAATGCTGATGCACACAAGTTACTAGAAGCTTGGCCTGCCGTACGCGAAGCTTACAGTGGCGATGAGTACGTGGTGAAAATTCGCGATAAAGAAATTCGCACGGCACTGACGTATAAAACCATGTCGGGCAATACCGTGCCTAAAGTATCGCTGCCAAAATACGAAGATCATGGCGAGTTATTGCAATGGTTAATGCTGGAAAACCTACCCGGCAACTTCCCGTATACCGCGGGCGTATTTCCGTTTAAGCGCGAAGGTGAAGACCCTACGCGTATGTTTGCGGGTGAAGGTGATTCTTTCCGAACCAATCGCCGCTTTAAAAAGCTCTCTGAGCACTCCGCGGCTAAGCGCTTATCGACCGCTTTTGACTCGGTAACGCTGTATGGACGTGACCCAGCGGTTCGCCCAGATATCTACGGCAAAGTCGGTAACTCCGGCGTTTCAGTTGCCACCCTAGATGACATGAAAGTGCTGTATGACGGCTTTGATTTATGTGATCCAACCACTTCGGTTTCAATGACCATAAACGGCCCTGCGCCGATGATTTTGGCCATGTTTTTAAACACCGCCATTGATCAGCAAGTTGAGAAGTTCAAAGCCGAACACAAGCGTAATCCACACGATGCGGAATATGCTGAGATACGTAGCTACGCGCTGAAAAATGTGCGCGGTACCGTGCAGGCTGACATTCTCAAAGAAGATCAGGGACAAAACACCTGTATTTTCTCGACCGAATTTGCCCTGAAAATGATGGGCGATATCCAGCAGTATTTTGTGGATCAGCAAGTGCGTAACTTCTATTCGGTCTCAATCTCCGGGTATCACATCGCAGAGGCCGGCGCTAACCCGATTTCGCAGCTGGCATTCACGCTATCCAATGGCTTCACGTATGTAGAAACCTATCTGGCACGCGGCATGAATATCGATGACTTCGCACCGAATCTATCGTTCTTCTTTAGTAACGGTATGGACCCTGAGTACTCAGTAATGGGCCGCGTGGCACGTCGCATTTGGGCCACGGCTATCCGCTTTAAGTACGGCGGAAATGATCGCAGCCAAAAGCTGAAGTACCACATCCAAACCTCTGGTCGTTCGCTGCATGCACAGGAAATGGATTTCAATGATATCCGTACCACCCTGCAAGCGCTGATCGCGATTTATGACAACTGTAACAGCCTGCACACCAATGCTTTTGATGAGGCAATTACCACGCCGACGGAAAGCTCGGTACGTCGTGCGCTAGCAATTCAATTGATCATCAATAACGAATGGGGCCTCACCAAAAATGAGAATCCGCTGCAAGGTGCCTTTATTATTGAAGAGTTGACCGAGTTGGTTGAAGAAGCGGTATTGTTTGAGTTTGAACGCATTTCTGAGCGTGGCGGCGTGTTGGGAGCTATGGAAACTGGCTATCAGCGTGGCAAGATTCAGGATGAGTCAATGCACTACGAGCACATGAAGCACGATGGTAGTTTGCCGATTATTGGGGTGAACACCTTCCTGAATCCGAATGGCCCTGAGACCTTTGATATTGAACTCGCGCGCTCGACCGAAGATGAAAAGCAAAACCAGATCAAACGTTTGCATGAATTCCAGAGTGAGCACAGTGGCGATTCAGAAGCGATTTTGAAGCATGTGCAGGATGCGGCTATCAATAACGAGAATATCTTTGAAGCGTTGATGGAAGCAGTACGCCATTGCTCGCTGGGGCAGATCTCGGATACGCTGTTTAATGTCGGCGGTCAGTATCGTCGGAATATGTAACACAATTTAGCACCACAGGCAGCGTTTGGGTTTGATTACGGAAATCGCGGCGAGCACATCCTTGTGCGCTTGCTTCGGCATCCTTGCCTCAGATATTTCCTACATCAAACCCAAACGCTGCCTGCTCAATCATATTAGTAAGAACCGTTTTACCGAACCTTCAGTTTAATTCAAGATTTTGAGAACAGATTATGAACATTAAAACAGTCGGCGTCATTGGCGCAGGAACCATGGGAAATGGTATCGCTCAGGTATTTGCAGCCTCCGGCTTTACGGTGGTGATGCAAGATATTGCGGATGCTTCGCTTGAGCATGGTGTTGCAACCATTTCTAAAAGTCTGGATCGTTTGATCAAAAAAGAGAAGATCACCGATGCAGACAAGCAAGCAACCTTGGCACGCATCAGCACAACAACCGATGTGAGCCAATTGGCTGAGCTGGACTTGGTGGTTGAAGCAGCGAGTGAGAATCTTGATATCAAAGCGAAGATTTTCCAGCAACTGGATCAAGTCTGTAAGCCGGAGACTATCCTGGCCTCTAACACTTCATCGATTTCACTGACGCGTATTGCACGTGAGACTCAGCGTCCGGATAAAGTGATTGGTATGCACTTTATGAATCCAGTGCCAGTGATGAAGTTGATCGAAGTGATTCGTGCGCTGCAAACTAGCGATGAGACTTATACCGCGATTGATGAGCTATCTCGCCAGATTGGCAAGGTACCCGTTGAAGTTAATGATAACCCTGGCTTTATCTCCAACCGTATTCTGCTGCCAATGATTAATGAGGCGATTTTTGCCTTGCAGGAAGGCGTTGCTAAAGCCGAAGCGATTGATGAAATCATGAAGCTGGGTATGGCGCATCCAATGGGTCCGCTGGAACTGGCTGATTTGATTGGTTTGGATACGTGTTTGTCGATTATGGAAGTGCTGCACGATGGGCTTGGTGACAGTAAATACCGCCCCTGCCCGCTCTTGCGCAAAATGGTAGATGCTGGTTATCTTGGCCGTAAAACCGGACAAGGTTTCTACACCTACGACGCTTAAGGAGCACGCTAATGACTTACGAGAATATCTTGCTGGAAACGGTGGAACCCGGCATTTACGTACTAACGGTCAATCGCCCCAAAAGCTACAACGCGCTGAATGCCGCCACACTGGATGATATTCACAATGCCTCTCAAGCGGTGGCTGCTGATCCTGACGCTCGGGTTTTGATCATCACCGGCGCGAGCGATAAAGCCTTTGTTGCTGGGGCTGATATCAAAGAAATGCAGAATTTCACCGGAATCGAAGGCAAGCGGTTTAGTGAAAAAGGCATGCGCACTTTCCACAGCCTTGAGCTATTGGACATTCCCGTTATAGCAGCGGTGAATGGCTTTTGCCTTGGTGGCGGCTGTGAGCTGGCGATGAGCTGTGATTGGATTATTGCTTCGGAAAATGCTTTGTTTGGGCAACCGGAAGTGAGCTTGGGTGTAACGCCGGGCTTTGGTGGCTCACAGCGTTTGACGCGCTTAGTTGGCCGTGCCCGCGCCATGGAAATGCTAGTGACTGGCAATAATATTAAAGCGGAACAAGCAGAGCGTTGGGGCTTGGCTAATCATGTTTATCCGGCGGCTGAATTAATGGAAGAAGCACTGAAACTGGCTCGAACCATTAGTAGCAAAGGGCCGCTGGCGGTTGGTATGGCTAAGCAGCTAGTGCAGCACGGTCAGGATATTGATCTGGAAGTGGCTTGCGCGATGGAAAGTCAGGCATTTGGGTTGGCGTTTTCGACCCAAGATCAGAAGGAAGGCATGGCGGCGTTTGTTGAAAAGCGCAAAGCGGAGTTTGCAGGCCAATAAACTTTTTGGGCAAGATATTTTGAGACTGATTATCTAAAGGGAGAAAGAGAATGATTAGCAAATATTTTACTATTCTCTCTCTTATTGTAAGCGGACTAGCAGCTGCTGCCACAGCCTCTTCTAGCCCTGAAAAGATAGGACCTATTGGTGGGGTAAGCGGAGAGAAACAAGGCTAACAGCCCCCTATGCTATACAACTAGTCGCCTATAGCCTTAAGTCCTAACTAAACTACAGCATCACTCCTTCCATACGACAAGCATTTAGCTTCCCCTAAAAGAATCTCCATCACCCAATCTCGCGACCCAACAAGGCGAATCATTCCGCAGAATAAGCGCCTTCCGACGCAGGAGGCGAAGCGTTTATGCGGAATGATTCGCCGCTACCGAAGTGCATCTACAATTCGGAGTTCCTTCTTCAAGCGCTCCACATCCACCTGAGCACCCCGATATTGCTGAATCATCACTCAGCGATGGTGCAATACAAGCGAACAGCAAAGCGGCGGCGCCCACTTTCTTTATAATTGTCATAATTTTCTCCGAGGCTGGGGACTTTATCTCTCCAGACTAGGAATCAGGCGCGTGTACCACTATCACAACTGAGCCAGATGGCACTCACTTTCAGATAAGCAGCGCAGCATCATTCAATCAAAACGGAATCGCTTAAAGACGGGATTGGCTAACGGCTTGCTGATAAATCTTCGGCGCAACCCCAAACTCACCACGAAACGCCCGCGCAAATCGACTGGGATTATCATAGCCGCAATGCTCCCCGACTCGCCCAACGGGCACCGCTTCGCGTAATTCAGCCGCGGCCAAACTCATTCGCTGCTTGGATAAAAACTGATAGGGTGATAAGCCAGTACTTTGCTTAAACATGTGCGCAAAGTGATACGTGCTCAAACACGCCTCATCGGCGAGTTGTTCCAGACTAATATCCTGATCGAGATTGGCCTGCATATAATCGAGCACTCGCGACTTCACTTTAGGCGATAAACCACCGCGCACCGGCTCCGGTTTACGCTGGCTGTATTGGCTCAATAAATACAGAATCAGTTGTTGCTGCACATCCTGAAGCAGCAGGCGATTACTCATATCCGTCGGGTGCATATTGGCCAGCAAACACTGCAAGCCAGCAATCAATTGCGGATCAGATTCAAAGGTTAAATCCGGCAGTTGCAGCAGACGCGGGTCCATATCAAAGGCGGTTAAACCAAGGTAATTGAGATGTGTATCGGTGAAATACAAATGCAATAGCCGTAGCTGTTTGCCAACCACCCATTCCGAATAATGATCTGCTGGAAAGAAACACAGCTTGCCGGGGCCGCCTAAGCGGTTTTTCATATCCGCACGGTAGGTATTTTGGCCACCTTCAAGGTACAAGCTCAAGGTGTGTAGATGCTTATTGTGGGTCGGCACATAGTCCGCCTGATTTTGCCAAACCGCCAAGGAGACATCATGCTGAACATCCGTATACACCAAGCACTCCGCCTTGGAGGCGAGCATGGCGGGCGATAGCAAACGATTCGTCGATGATGGATTAGAGGCAGTCATCTACCGAAAGTAATCTAATTACACCAACTCAACAATAGCCCAGCCGACCACGCAGCGAAAAAGCGCAAGATTTGGTTCTAAAGCGCCGTACGTTCAGCTTTACACTGCGTTTTTATTCCAGGCGTAACTGCAATGACTCTCTTTCTTTATATCGTCACCGTGTTTGTATGGGGCACTTCATGGCTCGCCATTACCTTTCAGGACGGTTCGGTCGAGACGCTGGTTTCGGTATTTTATCGCTTTGCGCTGGCGACGGTAATCCTGTTCCCGTTTTTGCTGATCACCAGGCGCCTGCAGTCGGTGAAGCGCAGCGATCACCTCTGGTTTTTCCTGCAAGGTTGCTGCCTGTTCTGCTTTAACTTTATCTGTTTTTATAATGCCGCTCAGTACATGCCGAGTGGCTTGCTGTCGATTGTGTTTTCAGCCGCAATTTTTTACAACGTAATCAATAATCGGGTGTTTTGGGGCGTTAAACCCAGCCCGTCGATTTACACGGCTGGGGCATTAGGGCTTGCCGGTTTAACCTTATTGTTCTGGCAGGAGCTGCAACATACCGCCGCCTCTCATGAGCTATTCTTAGGGATTGCTTTGGCTGCACTCGGTACCTTTGGTTTTTCACTGGGTAATATGATCACCGTGCGCCACGCTAAACACAATATCAATCCACTCACCGGCACTGCCTATGGCATGGCCTATGGCTCGTTGGTGTTACTGGTGATTATTGCCATTACTCAAACGCCAATTACTTGGAATAGCGACCCGATGTATGCCTACAGCTTGGGCTATCTGTCGCTGTTCTCGTCGGTGATTGGGTTTACGGCGTATCTCTCGCTGGTAAATCGGATTGGTGCGAATCAGGCAGCTTATGCCACGGTATTATTTCCGGTGATTGCGCTGGGTTTGTCTTCGGTTTATGAGGGCTATATTTGGGGCGTGATGAATGGAGTGGGTTTGGTGCTGGTGTTGTTGGGTAATGCGGTTGCGATGAGGCTGATTAAACTGCCGAAAAAACGCCACCACCCACGCTTGCACCAACCCGCTAAAAGTCACTAATCCACTGTAGCATGATCATTTTTGCGCTACGGTAGATTAATGAATCATGCTACAGTCAAACCATGAAAATACTCTGGCTAACGCTCTATTTTGCGGTGCTGATTTGGTCGGCTATCGCACCAAAAGACTACCCGACGTGGTGGCTGGAAGTATTGCCTGCGCTCATTGGTCTGGCGGTTATGGCGTTTACTTACAAACGCTTTCCGCTCACGCCGCTACTCTACGGTTTGATCCTGATTCATTGCATCATTTTGATGGTTGGCGGGCATTACACCTATGCCGAAGTGCCGCTATTTGACTGGATACGCGATGCGCTTGGTCAGTCGCGCAATAACTACGACAAAGTCGGGCATCTGGCACAAGGTTTTATACCAGTCATGATCGCTCGTGAGTTGCTCATTCGCAAACAAGTGGTGAATGGCGAGGGCTGGATGCATTTCTTCTGCGTCTGCTTTGTGCTGGCTTTTAGTGCGCTGTACGAACTCATCGAGTGGCTGGTTGCGGCCATCTACGGCGGCTCGGCGGAAGCCTTCCTTGGCACCCAAGGTTACGTCTGGGATACCCAATCCGACATGTTATGGGCATTGATTGGCGGCATCTCGGCTCTGATCCTGCTTAAAAACTGGCATAACCGGCAGTTAAAAGGCCTATGCAAGCCCGACAATAGGGGCTAACCTAACACGCTTTAAGCGATGAATCGACGTGGCTAATCAACAACAAACCGGCCTGATCTACGGACTGACCGCCTACATCCTCTGGGGCTTCTTCCCCATTTTCTTCTACTACCTCAGCTCAGTATCACCGGCTGAAATTCTAGCCCAGCGCATTGTTTGGTCATTCCTGTTTCTCGCTGTGGTCGTGCTAATTACCGGCAAGCATCAACGCATTTGGGAGGCTTTACGCAATCCAGCCACCCGCAAATTCATGATCGCCTCCTCCATTCTCATCGCCATCAACTGGCTAACTTTTATTTGGGCGGTCGCCAATGGGCGCGTCTTGGAGTCGAGTTTCGGTTACTTCCTCACGCCACTAGTGAGCGTCATGTTGGCGCGGGTTATTCTCAAAGAACAGCTGGATATTTACCGGTTAGCGGCTTGCGCACTGGCGCTGATTGGCATTATCACTCAAGTCGTCAATCTCGGTGGCCTGCCATGGGTTTCACTCACTGTGTCGATCAGCTTTGGTTGTTATGGCTTGGTGCGTAAAAAAGCCGAAGTCGACTCGCTCTCCGGTCTGACCATTGAAACGGCTGTGCTACTCCCCCTCTCCATCCTGTATGTGATCTGGCTGGCTGCCAATGGCCAGAGCGGATTTGTCAGCAATGGCATCTCCGTCAGCGTACTGTTGATGATATCCGGGGTCATTACTGCCGTCCCGCTGTTGCTATTTGCCACCGCCGCTAAAAAGCTCAGCCTCACCGCGATTGGCTTTATGATGTACATCAACCCGATTATGCAAATGTTATGCGGCATCTTCTTTTTTAAAGAATCATTTGATAGCACCCAGCTAGTCAGCTTCGGCTTTATCTGGGTCGCGCTGATCGTATTTAGCGTGGGCGCAATTACTCAGCAACGGCGCATGCGTTTACTCGCCAATCCGATACAATAAACCCAAATCACACGACTTACTGATAACCAACACTTAGGAATGATCGCATGTCTGACACCCACCAGAAGACCAACACCATGCAATGGGAATGCATCCTGTTCGATCTTGACGGCACGCTGGTCGACAGCGAGAAGCTCAATTTTCAAGCCTATGCGGCTCTGATTCCAGAAATTACGGAGTCTCAAGCCTCATTAATCGAGCGCTACGAAGGCATGCAATTTGCGGCGGTGGTTCGTGATATTGAGCAGCGTTATAGCCTCGCGATGCCGGATGATTTTGAAACCCTATTTCGTGATCATGTGCGGGGATTATTTGAAGATGGCTTGCGGCCGATTGCGGGGATTCCGGAGTTGCTACCGGCACTTTCCCAGCAGATTTGCGTGGCCTCCAATGCTCCACCAAAGAAGCTCGCCCATGCCTTGCAGGTGACGGAACTAGCTCAGCACTTTGGGGATAATGTGTTTAGTGCCTATGACATTAATGCCTGGAAGCCAAAGCCGGATTTGTTTTTACACGCCGCTGAGATAATGGGCTTTGCACCCGAGCAATGTGCGGTAATTGAGGATAGCCCAACGGGTGTGGAAGCAGCGATTGCAGCGGGGATGCAGGTGTTTCATTATACGCCGAAACAGCGTCGGGAGAATAAACCAGGATATGTGAATATTGTGGATATGGCGGAATTGAATGAGATTTTGCTGGGTCGGTAGTTTGCAAATCTGATTAGCTATTGATACAGCCACTGCCATTATTAAAAGATTCAACAGGCATTCCCTGTTGAATCTTTTGGTATGAGTCGTTATTGCAGCGCTAGCACTCGCTAACCCAAACTCCAACATCCAAGCTAGATTCCGCAACGCCTGCAAACGAGCCCGACACTGGCGGAACCGACTGCGCCAAGCGCGCAACCGCTACCGGAATATGATCCGGACCAACAATATCGCCAATCGTCGGATCAAAACCAATCCAGCCGCCGCCGGGTAGATATACCTCAGCCCATGCGTGAGTCGAGCCCACCTGTGCCGACATCAGCGGGGCATGTAAATAGCCACTCACAAAGCGTGTCGCCAGCCCCAAACACTTGGCCGCTTCCATAAACAGCAACGCAAAGTCACGGCAAGAGCCCGAGCCTAAAGTCAGCGTTTGCTCCGAAGTCTGCACACCCGGCTCCTCTCTGACGGTATAGGTCATCGATTCATAAATGCGCGTAGTCAGGCGTTGCAGTAACGTGTAACTCTGTACCTGCTCATCGAACTTCCAACTCTCGAAAATCCAGTTGTTTAGGCGCACTCTGGTTTTTTCATCTGGCAAAATTCGATAGGGTGACAGCTGGATTTGGTCTTCCTCAGAGTAGATAAACGGGTAGTTGATCGCATAGTCAGACACCATGAAATCCAACGGTACTTCGTTGTACTGCTGAATGATGACTTCGCTTTCAATCGCCAATTGCCGCGTCTCACCACTAAAGCTCGCCGTCGCAACAGAGTTACCCTCAACGTCGCGATGCCACATGAGCTTGGCTTCCGGAGAGATTTTCAGATCAAAGGATTCGATGCGCAGCTCGTGGTTTTCACGAGGACGCAGTAGTAACTGGTGAGCTCCCAGCGTCACCATTTTGGTGTAGTTGTAGAAAGTACGGTGGATAATTTTATATCGCTTCATAGTTCTCAGCTCTGATGGGTTATGGCCACTCACTCGATAGAACAACTGAATCAATTTCGGGGCGATCCAGCTGTATCAGGGCGCTTTTTTGATTATGGCCTTTATTTATCAATAAGTACCCCCTGTTTTTAATAATTTGTCTAAACAGCTGATTTGTTGTGGTTTAATCAGAGCCAATCGCAATACTAATTTCTGGACAAGCTTCACCATATCGGTAACGATATCCCGTTCTCTACAGCCTCGGAGTCTCACATGTTATTAAAATCATCAATTAGCACCGCAGCCGTTTGTTTGGGCCTGGCCCTAAGCACTGGCTCAGCCTTTGCGGCCGACAGTTGCGCCGCAGGTAACACCCTGAAAGATGGCGTATTAACCATTGCTACCGGCAACCCATCCTACTTCCCTTGGATGATCGATAACGACCCCACGACCGGCAAAGGCTTTGAGTCTGCCGTGGCTTATGAAGTAGCCGCACGCATGGGTTTTGATAAAGATAAAGTAGAATGGACCACGGCCTCTTTCGATGCCTCTATCCAGCCTGGCGACAAGAATTTTGACTTCAACTTACAGCAGTTCTCCATCACTGAAGACCGCGAAAAAGTTGTCGATTTCTCCATCCCTTACTACTCTGCAGCCATGGCCGTACTGACTCGCAAGTCAGTCCAGGAGAAAGGCGCTAAGCCAGAACTGGAATCATTAAAAGGGTTACTGTGGGGCGCGAGTGCTGCTACAACTGGCCTGCCAATGATTAACACGTTAATCGAGCCTAGCGACAAACCGCTGCTCTACAACGACAATAATGACGTGGTTGCAGCGATGAAAGCGAATCAAATCGATGCGGCATTATTTGACTTACCGACCGCACTTTATTTAGGTGCCGCGGTATTGGATGATGGCGTGGTACTTGGCCAATTCCCGGCAGAGCGCAGCGAAAATCCAGACCAGTTCGGCATGTTATTCGCAGAAGGTAATCCGTTGAAAACTTGCGTGAACGAAGCGCTGGAAGCCATGATCGCCGATGGCAAATTAGCCAGCATCGAAGCTGAGTGGCTGCAGCAAACAACCAGTGTTCCTCTAATCAAATAGACCTATGCTAACCTTAAGACAAGCGCACGCGAAACGTGTGCAACAACGCAGCACCATCATTGCCGTCATTAGTACGATGGCAGTGGTGGCGCTGTGCTACTTTCTGATCCCACTAGCGCCAGGCTGGGAAGCGGTTAAAAAGAGCTTCTTTAATGCTGAGATTTTCATTAAAACCTTCCCGACGCTACTGGAAGCGTTTATGTTGGATGTGATGATCTTCCTGTGGTGCGCACCGCTAATTGCCATCCTTGGGTTGCTCATTGCGCTGTGTCGCGATGCACGCTCACCGGCGCTCTATCCACTGCGTTTATTTGGAGCGGTTTATACCGATGTGCTGCGCGGAATTCCGGTGGTGCTAATCGTGTATCTGATTGGCTTTGGTGTGCCGGGGCTTGGCTTACCGCGCCCATGGAACAGCCCGTATATTTGGGGCTCGCTAGCGCTGATTCTGACCTATTCAGCCTATGTGGCCGAGATTTTCCGCTCGGGGATTGAGTCGGTGCATAGCTCGCAGCGGGCGGCCGCCGAATCCTTAGGTTTATCCCCCAGCGATACCATGCGCTTTGTGGTGTTGCCGCAAGCGATTCGCCGCGTGGTGCCGGCTAATATGAATATGTTTATCGCCCTGCAAAAGGACGTGGCACTGCTGTCATTTATCGGGCCGGTCGAGATTCTGCGTCAGGCTGGTGTGTATAAATCGCTGTATGCCAATTTCACGCCTTATGTTGCCGCTGCGGTCATCTTCCTGATCGTCACCATTCCCGCCACCCGCTTTGCCGATCGTTTAATGGCTAAGCAACAGCAAGCACGAAGTTAAGCGTTATGAGCAAGTTACAACTGATCAATATTCACAAAAGCTTTGGCCAGCGCAAAGTGTGCTCGGGGATTAATCTCACCATCAACGATGGCGAGATGGTCTGCCTGATCGGCGCATCGGGCTCAGGTAAATCGACCCTGCTGCGTTGTATGAATCTGCTGGAAGATATCGACGACGGCGAGATTTTGCTGGATGGCAAAGATATTTCCGTACCGGGCTTAGACCCGCAGCCAATTCGCCAGCAGATTGGAATCGTGTTTCAAAGCTATAACCTATTCCCGCACATGACGGCAATTGAGAATGTCATGCTGGCACCGCGCCGCATTCACAAACGCAGTCGCGCAGAGTTGCAGCCGGAGGTTGAGGAGCTGTTCAAGCGCTTCGGGCTGAGTGATCGTATGGATAACTATCCTGATCAATTATCCGGTGGTCAGCAGCAGCGTGTTGCGGTAATTCGGGCACTCGCTATGAAGCCGAAAATGATGCTGTTTGATGAGATTACCTCAGCGCTTGATCCTGAATTGGTGGCTGAAGTGCTGGATGTATTGCGGCAGCTGCATCGAGAAGGTATGACCATGGTGCTGGCTACCCATGAAATGAGCTTTGCGCGGGAGTTGGCGGATAAGGTGTGCTTTTTGGATAAGGGTGAAATTCTGGAAGAAGGTCCGCCGGAAATGATTTTTTCTAATCCTAAAAAGGCACGGACGCAGGAGTTTTTGCGGAGTGTATTGGGGGCTTAAAGCACCGATGCATTGCTGACACCAGTGATTGTATCGGTCGTCACCCTTTAATAGTAAACATGCACCTTGGCACCACCCAGCGCTTCAACCTATTCTGAAATCTTTGTGCAATGAGCCCCAGTGTTTAATGAGTGTTTCTTTATGCTCGTCATTCATTGGGAGCGTTTTCAGGGCTTCAGGCCATAAGCTTCTGGCTTTAGATAGTGTGTCATCAAGGTGCGGTTTTACACGCCGCCAAGGTAAACCAGCACGCTCGGCCCATGCTTCAAAGTGCGCGTAGGATGCCTCATACCAATTTTTATTCTTCCCAAGATTCAGCGCAAATTGTCGCTCCCCTTCGATATAAACATTAGTCGTTACAATATCGTAGGCGGGTGAAAGCTCTGCCGTGACTTGATCAGGATAAATCAAGCTCCAGTTTTTAAGGTGAGCATCACCGTTCGCCAATAAAATATTGATCAATAAACGCCTTGCGAATTGCTGTGCATTTGCCAATCCTTTGCCGGTATACAGACTCAGTATTTTGGCTATCTGCTCATAGTTTCCAGCACTGTATTTCTCATGCGGATATTTCACCAATACCTGAGCAAAGTCTTCGGAGTGAATGCGAATTTCCTGATCCCGGTCGAAGCGCTTAATCGCAAATGCATGTGTTTCATTGGGCAGATTGATCGGAGGTAAATTATCAAGTTTGCTTAGCTCAACCAGTTTCATCTCAGGAATATCAACCCCAGCCAAAGCGGCGAGTGTCATCGCCGTGTATTCATTGAGTGGTACATCTTTGTGAATGGTGGACGGTGTTTTGATAATCCAATCACCCAATGCGTTGTTGTTTATGGGCAAGGTATAGCGATCAGCCTGTGCTTTCATTGAAAACTTCATTTGCACGCCTGCCAGCGAGAAACGATTATCGGCTGTGATGTGTTCAAACTTCACTGCTTTTGCATTGGCATAGGTATCCAGCACACTAACAGGTACATCATCTGGCTCCATCGGCTCTGCAATCAAAGCACCTGGGAGATCTCTACCCAAATACGACAGAATCTGGAACTCATTCTCTCCGTGTACTTTTAGCGAGTGCGCGATCAACTCCCGCAGTGCACCTTCAGGCAGTAAATTGGATAGCGTGGGGTGAAGTCTTTGGTTTCTGGCCAAAGGCTTGGAAATGAGTTTGTCGGCCCCCTGAAAATTGGGGTGTGTAATCAGGCTGAATGTTGGGCGTTTGGGGTTGTGCCGAAAAGAATCAGCAAAGCTCAGTACATTGCGCCCATTATGAAACCCTGCCACGTAGCCAACCAGTTGGCCGTGCAAACTAAGCCTGAGTACATTGGCTTCATTGGAGTTAGTCATCCGATACATCCTCAAGCAAGCCCTTCCACGGGTCATCGTCGATAGCATCGTTTTCAGCATTCGTGATTGGGTTTTCGTATACGGTACCGTCAAGAATTGCCTGAACTGCTTTCAGCTTTTCCTTGGGAATCAATACAAGCTCGCTATTCAATCCATCAGCAACTAGCTCAAGCGTATTTAGACGAGGGTTGCCTTTGGATTCGATCTGCTGGTATTGCTGCCGGGATAGGCCGGCGCGCAGTAGCATATCACTTTGCTTTAGCTTGAGTGCGAGGCGTCGTGATTTGATTTGTTTTAGAATGGACAACATTTTGTAAACATATAAATTGCTTATAATGACGTAAGCAATACTTTAGTTTCTTTTTATATAATAAGCAACTGTAGTCAAATCATTAAAGCTCTTTAGCAATACACTGAGAAATAGTCGAAGTAAATTGCCACTCCTAATCGCTCAGAAAACTCCCCTAGCTTCGACCCATCACTCTCAATATCACAAGCTCAGCAACTACATTTAATATCCGAAACTTCAATCGTCATCGACATTATTTGGTATAACATTATTTAACTGGGCTATTTTCAGGCAATAAAAATGATTATTACGGCGCTAGGGTTTTCATTACTCGGCTTAGTGGTTTGCATCAGCAGCATTGCAATCTACATGCTCAAAGTTAAGCAAGGCAACACACCGGTAGTTCCCATCGGGTTAACCAGCTCGCTGGCAGTCGCGATCGCGCTGGCTTTGTACTCCCTGTTTCTGGCCATTCCTGGCCCCATTTTTGGCACTTTGTTGGTGTCCGTTATTGCAGCAATCACTCTGCTAATGAGCACTAAAATACTGCATATGCGTGTTCAAAAGTGCCAACCCATGGGCTTGATGACCGTTAGCGTCGGCGACAAAATCCTGCCCTTTGAAACAACCACTTTTGAAGGCAAGCCATTTAACAGCCATGAGCTTGATGGTAAGCGATTATTGATTAAATTCTATCGCGGCTCATGGTGCCCCTACTGCTCTGTTGAGCTGGGGATGCTGGAAGAAATCCAAGCAGAGTTAGCCAAGTACGGCATTCAAATTATCGCGCTTTCCTCCGATCAAATAGAGGATGCTAAAGCACATCGAAAGCGGGATGGCTTAAGTCTAAAGCTACTTTCTGATCCCGAATTAAAAGTCATTCGCCAATATGGCATTGAACATATTCAAGCCTTGGCGGGTGTTTCGAGTACCATAAAAAGCATGCTTGGCCTGCCCTTTCCAACCTCAATGGAGCGCCGCTCCATTGCCATTCCCACCTCTTTATTAGTCGATGAACATGGCGTGGTTCAGTGGATTGACCAGTCAGAAGATTACCGACTACGTGCGGATAGTGAGCTTGTCATGGAACAAGTGGTTAAGGCGTTTGGAGAGATTCCGAAGTCGCCCTAGTCACCTAAAGCCCTAGTCACCTAAAGCCCTAGTCACCTAAAGCCCTAGTCACCTAAAGCCCTAAAGCCCTAAAGCCCTAAAGCCCTAAAGCCCTAAAGCCCTAAAGCCCTAAAGCCCTAAAGCCCTAAAGCCCTAAAGCCCTAAAGCCCTAAAGCCTTGCAGGATATAAAATGCCTGCAAGAGCTCGTACCTAAAATTGTCTTAATCTCCCAAAAACTCACCACTTTGATGCTGCCACATCTGGTAATAACGGCCCTGCTTTTGCAGCAACTCATCATGCGTACCTTGCTCAATAATCTCACCATGATCCAACACAATAATCCGATCCATACGCAAAATAGTCGCCAAGCGATGAGCAATCACAATTGCGGTTTTATCCTCAATTAATTTAAACAGCGCCCGTTGAATTTCCTGCTCAGTAATCGAGTCCAGCGCACTGGTTGCCTCATCCAATACCACCACTTTGGCATCATCCAAAAAGGCTCGGGCAATTGCCACCCGCTGCTTTTCACCACCGGATAATTTCACCCCGCGCTCACCCACTAGCGTATCGAATTTATCCGGCATCGCCTCGATAAATTCCAATGCACCGGCCTTTTCAACCACGGCTCGCAGCGCTTCTTCACTCACGGTTTTACCCAGTAAAATATTGTCGCGAATACTACGGTGAAAAAGCTCTGGCTGTTGTGGAATAAGTGAAACTTGCGAGCGCAATGACTCCAGCGTAAAGCCCTGTAAGTCATGCCCATCAATGCTAATGGTGCCACTCTGCGGGTTAATAAACCGGAATAACAACTTGGTCAGCGATGTTTTTCCAGAGCCAGAATGCCCCACCAGTGCGATCTTTTCACCGGCTTTAATGTCCAGATTAAAGTTCTCAAACAAGCCAGTCGCTTGCCCTGCAGCACCCGCGTAATTGAAGTTGAGGTTATTAAACTGAATGCGCCCTTCGCTCACCGGATAGGCAGCCGTACCGGGCTTATCATCTTCCAGTTCCGTTTGGCGGAACACTTCAGCCATTTCACTAGCATCGGCAATGGCGGTAAAGAAGTGCCGGAAGTTACGTCCAAAGTCCCATAAGCCGTGAATCAGTTTAATCAGAATTGCCTGAAACAAGACAAATACACCGATTTCAAAACTGCCTTCTTCCCATTTTCCAATCATCAAATAGATCAAAATTAGCTCAATGGTGAACGCCAGAATGCCCTGAACCGCAAATGAGATGAACATCAAAATCCAAGCGATGCGGCGCTTACGGAAGATCTCATCCGCCAGCTCGCCAACGTGTTCCCGCTCTTCATTTTCCAGTGCGAAACTTTTAACGATGAAGATATTACTGATGCTATCGGAGTACGCGCCGCCAAGTTTGGAGTCCCACACCGCAACCCGCTCATCAAACTTCAACTTCCAGATTGAGAAGCTCACGCTCCAAGTGATAAAGATGACGGCCCAGATCAGGAAGTACCAGGCAAACTCCGGTTGCTGATACCAGAAGATCACAAAGGCTAGCGTAATAGAGAGTAAGTTACTGAATAACTGAAAGATCATCCAATCGACAATCGTTTCATAAGCCCGCACAAAGCGATTAGCCTGCTTGACTAAACTGCCAGAGAAGTTGCTTTCAAAGAAGGTATAGCGCTGCTTGAGTAACACCTCAAAACAGCGCTTGTCGAGAATATTCAGGCCACCAGCTTCCAACGGAATCATCCCAAATTCCACCAAGCGCCAACTCACCCAAACTGAGCCAAAGATCGCCCCCAGCCACATCAGATTTTCAATCAGCATCGCTCGGATTTCAGGCGAAAACGGCTGCGCCAATCCGTTAGCAATGTTCTTGTAAATCAGTGGTGCCAGAATGTCTAAGCCAATGCCACCGGTAATCCCGATGAATACCATGAGCGCAGCCCAGCGCTTTTGCCAGATGATCCGGCCATATTCGCGTATAAGAATGTCCATCGGGATATGGTAGTGCTTCTTATTACGCGATGTAAGCCGCGATTTGTTAAATTTTCAGATTAAGAGGCGCGCTGCTCATAGGTTTCCCGCAGTGCTTTTTTCTGCACTTTGCCCATGGCATTTCTGGGCAACTCATCCACAAAGAACAGCTGTTTAGGTTGCTTGTATTTAGCCAGATCGGTATTTAACAACTGCTTGATTTCAGCTTCGCTAATCGTGCTATTGGGCTGGCGCACAATCACCGCCGTCACCGCTTCGCCAAAGTCAGGATGCGGTAAACCAATTACTGCAGACTCTTCCACGCCTTCAATATCATCGATCAGGATTTCGATTTCTTTTGGGTACACATTGTATCCGCCAGTGATAATCAAATCCTTAGAGCGACCAATAATTGAAACATAACCTTGCGCATCAATCATGCCCAAGTCACCCGTCAGAAAGAAGCCATTCTCGCGCAACTCTTCGCGAGTTTTCTCCGGCATTTTCCAATAGCCCTGAAACACATTCGGGCCACGCACTTCGATTGAACCAATCTCGCCAGCTGGAAGTAGCGCTTCGGTTTTTTCATCGGTAATGCGCACTTCAACACCCGGCAGTGGATAGCCGACCGTGCCGGGGCGACGATCTCCCTCATAAGGGTTTGAGGTATTCATATTGGTTTCGGTCATGCCATAGCGCTCAAGTATCGCGGTGCCGGTTTTTTCTGACCACTGCACATGCGTTTCAGAGAGTAATGGCGCAGAGCCCGATACAAATAATCGCATGTTTTTAACGCTATCAGCTGATAAACCCGGATGGCCCAGCAAGCGCACATAAAAGGTTGGTACGCCCATCAGCACCGTCGCTTTAGCCATGGCGTTCATAATCACATTGGTATCAAAGCCCGTCATAAAGATCAGCGATGAGCCTGCCGCCAGCGTGACATTGATGGCCACAAACAAACCATGCGTATGGAAAATGGGCAGTGCATGAATCAGCACATCGTCATTCTTAAAGTGCCAGTATTCTTTAAGCGTATCGGCATTACTCCACAGGTTTTTATGTGAAAGCATTGCCCCTTTTGAGCGGCCAGTGGTGCCCGAGGTATACAGAATTGCCGCCAGATCATCTTCGCCACGTTCAACCGCAGTGAATGAGCCGGTTTGCTGTTTCACCGCATCGGATAAACTGCCAGAGCCATCGGCATTTAACGTTTCTAAAGCGCTCACGCCCGCTTCTTTTGCAACGGCGGCTAATGCCTCACGGCTTTCACCTCGACAGACAAATACCGTCGGCGTGGCATCACCTAAAAAGTAAGCAATCTCGCTGGTGGTATACGCCGTATTCAATGGCAAAAACACACCGCCGGCCAATACCGTTCCCACATACAACTGCAACACTTCAATCGACTTATCAACCTGCACCGCAACACGATCATTCGGCTTAACGCCCTTGCTCAATAACACACTGGCAAACTGCTCAGCACCTTTAAAGAAATCCGCATAAGAAACCACGCTACCCTCAATCGTTTCGGCGAAAGGCTGAGCTTCGCGACCAACAGAGGCGGAACGTAAGTGATTGGCTAGAAAGTTGTTTTCGTACATTGTCTTGGTTCCTTTTAACGTGTTTTCAGAAGGCTCATCACTTTCGGAGAGGCGATGATTTCGTCATTATTGATGTAGGCTTCGTGGTTTTTCTCGATACTCTTAATCTGGTATTGGTAGTTCACCATAAAGCCCCAGGCATTATTCATTCCGTTCTCAGAGGTATCGCCGTGCAAGTGGATATCTTCGAGTCGGGCACCATTTCCCAAATGAAAACGGGATACCGGATCAGTCGCTCCACCTCTGGGCGAGCGAGCGCTCAGCAAGTAGGTGGCCGCCAAATGCTTGAGTGCTTTATTGTCTTTGGTTAGCTCCCATAAGGCTTCGCGGTTTGGCGCTTGTTCCAGCTCTTTGATTAATTCGAGTTGCAGGGGAGTGGTGACCGCATCGGGCTTTTCCAATTGCTGCTTGGCCCAACGTCTAAATCCGGGTACTGGCGATAGTGTGATAAAGGTTTCCAAATTGGGGAATTCATGGCGCAAGCTTTCAACCACTTGCTTGATCAGGAAGTTACCAAACGAAATCCCCTTCAAGCCTTTTTGGCAGTTTGAAATCGAATAGAACACTGCCGTAGTCGCCTCTTCTGGCGGTAGCTGTTCGCGCTGCTTGGCAAGGATTGGCGAGATAGCGCCGGGAATATGATCAGTCAGCGCCACTTCCACAAAGATCAATGGCTCAGTGCCTAGCGCGGGATGGAAATAGCCATACAAACGGCGATCTGGCGCAGCAGCCCGTTGGCGTAAATCTTCCCAGCTGGTGATTTCATGCACCGCTTCATAAGCGATGACCTTCTCCAACACTTCCGCTGGCGTACTCCAATCCATCAGCTCCAGCTTGAGAAATCCACGATTAAACCAAGAACCAAACAGATGTGAAAAGTCATTATCCAAAGCTTTGAGCGCAGGATTTTTAGGAATCAGTCCAATCAGGTCTGCCCGCATATTCACCAAGGCTAAGGTGCCGTTAGGTGCTTGGTTTAAGCGGCGCAATAAGTTTTGACTCATTGGCTCGCAGGCAAAGTGCAAGGTACGCGCGGAGGATTCGGTTTTATTGGTTTGCCAGTCGGCAATCGCAATATCTAAAGCGGCTTTATCGACACCAAAGTTTTCGAGGAGATGATAAAAGAAGGTGCATTTTTCTTCGCTGCTCAGCTGCGCGTAATGGCGTAATGCCTGCTGCGCTTGTGCGAGTCCGGTGGCTTCACCTTGCTTAGAGAGTAAGGCCGTACACTGTTCCAGCAGCGGTTTTTCTTGCTGCTTAATAACCGCATCAAGATTTCTCCCGATATCCGTCACTGTGGTTAGGAGGTCGCCGAGGAATCCTTTTCTGCTGTCAATAAACTGGAACATGCTGTAATCGCTCTTTAGTTACCGATATGCTTTCCATATTATACATATTTAACATTCATAACAATTAAATATCGATTATTTTATAATTTTGTTAATATAATCGTTTATTGCGATAGCGATATACTCTCGCCAAGCGCAACATGAATCCTATAAAACTGATGAGAGAGGTTTATCAATGTCTGACTACTACGTTAAACATCTGAACGTTGCACTGCCATTAGACGCAGCAGCGGCGATTGTCGATCACGCATTACGACTCGGGCGTGAGCATGGCTTGTTGCCACTGACCGTCGCCGTACTCGATACCGGCGGCCATTTGCTGGCCTTTAAACGCGAAGATGGCTCAGGCATTATGCGGGGCGATATTGCGATGGGTAAGGCCTGGGGAGCATTGGGCATGGGGATCTCCAGCCGCACGATTCGCAATCGGCTAGCTGACCGCCCTTCGTTTCAAGCGGCATTGGCCGCAACCTCTCAGGGCCGCTTTGTACCGGTTCCGGGTGGCGTGTTGATTTGTGATAGCGAGGGCACGGTGATTGGCGGAGTCGGCATTAGTGGCGATGCCTCGGATAAGGATGAGTTTGCGGCAATCGAAGCGGTTAAAGCCGCCAAGCTAACGCCCTACCCCGATGAGCCAGTTGATAATTGGAAAGACGCGGGTCTTTAATCGCGAATTACTTCAAATAGCACACAACAAAAAGCCGGACTGCTTCATCACAGTCCGGCTTTTTTAGCGGTATCTTACGGCGCTTAAGATCAGGCTGCTTACTCAGGCCAAATCCCCATTTCTTTATACGCTTTAATCGCACCAGGGTGGTAAGGCACGGCATTAGGTTGAACCATTTTTTTAGGGTCAAAACGCTTGTACGCGGCAAAGGCATTCCCTAATTCTTCTTTATGCTCCACCATGGACATCACCATTTCATAGACCACCTCATCAGCCACATGCGCGCCACTTAATAAGTAGAAATCCACTTCAATCATTTTGGTTGGATCAGCCACGACACCAGTTCGGCTTTCGCTGGGCGATACACTAACAATACGTGCTGAAGGCAGGCTTCTTTCCACCGCTTTTTTGGCTTCGGGCGTGTCATTTACTGAAATATAACGCCAGCCGTCGCTCATGGTGGCCATGGCTTTTTTACCCACACCCGCATTCATGGGTACCAAGGCCGCATCCACTCGATCTTCACCTAAAGCATTGATGGCTTTAACAAAGTTTGGCATGGGCACTTTCTTAGTATCGTCACTCGTCATACCGCCAGAGGCTAAAGCCGCATTGGAGTAATAAAAAAAGGTACGACCCGAGTTATAACCCGATGGCAGGCGTAGCCCTCTCAGATCTTCAACCGTTTGAGCGGTGGATTCTGTCGGGACTGCAAAGGAGGTTTGTGTGGCAATCGCAACGCCGACTAAGCGTAGATTTTCATTGGCACGCTTTGCAAAGTTGCCAATGCCCTGATGTGCAAAGGTCGCCTCGCCGCCATTGGCAAAGCCAAACGCTAAGCGGCCCGCATTGAGCATCGGAATAAAGGTTGAGGAGCCCGCATACGGCGAGACCCGATATTGCTTACCAGTTTTATTCACCATCACTTTAGAGAGCGCGGTTCCCATAGAATAGAACAAGGAGCCCTGAGGGTTGGTACCAACGGTGTAAGTCTCCGCCAGCGCCTGAGCGCTTAAGCCAAACCCTAAGGCGATGGCTGCTGATATTCTGCTTAGCTTGTTCATGATTTTCTCCTGTAATTTGCTGCGCTGTCGCAGCCTGTATTAGATCATTAATAGACTACGTGCTCATGATTGGCGCGGCTGGGCGCCTCATCATGAACAGCAATCCAATACCTGCGATGACGGCGGAAAATGCAGGCAAATAGCCCAGCTGTAACAGCTGCTCCGGCATCATGGCGAAGGCACCAGCGATCAATAATGACCAGCGAATCCACGTACTGACTTTGCTTTTAAAGTAACCGACGATGGCCACTGAAATGAAGTACACCCCGGCTACTGTCACTGCAAAGGCAATGAATATTTCCAGTGCCGTTCCACGCATAATTAAGGCAGGAGCGAACACAAATAACATAGGCACCACATAGGCAACCCAACCAAGGCGCATGGCCTCTAAACCAGTTTTCATAGGCGGCTCTTCACTAATGGTGGCGGCGGCAAAGGCTGCCAGCGCGATCGGTGGCGTGATCATCGACATCATCCCGAAGTACAGAATGAACATGTGAGCGGCCATTGGATCGATACCCGTCTCAATCAATGAAGGGGCAACCAGCGCAGCCAGCAACACATACACGCCCGAAGTTGGCATCCCCATACCCAGCAAAATACACACCCCTGCCGAAACCATTAATAGAATCGCCAGACTGCTGCTACCCAGCTGTACCAGAGCCAACGTTAAGGCAAAGCCGCCGGATGAGATATTGAGTAAGCCGATCACCAGACCTGCACCACCCACAATCATGATTAACTCAACCACTGATTTGCCGGTTTCTGGCAGTGATTCAAATAAGCTACCCAGGCTCAGTTTGTGGCCGCGATAGCTACGAATAAAGCCACCAATCACAATCGCTGCTGTGCCGTAAAGTGCCGCCATCGCTGCTGAGCTATTTAAAGCAAACATGGCATACAACAAAATTGCGAAGGGAAGAATGAAGTGCCAGCCTTCGCGCAGTACTTGCGATACCGGCCGGTACTCACTTTCAGCGGCTGAGATATCATCGCGAGCCGCGACCAAATCAACCTGAATAAACACCGAGATGTAGTACAGCAAGGCTGGAATCAGCGCCGCCATAATAACTTCGGAGTATGGGATTTCCAGCGACTGCGCCATTAAGAAGGCCGCAGCCCCCATGATCGGCGGCATGAGTTGCCCACCGGTTGAGGCAATGGCTTCAATCGCGCCAGCTTGTGTACCGCTATAACCGGAGCGTTTCATTAAAGGAATGGTCATAACACCGGTAGTGACCACATTGGAGACGGCACTACCGGAAATAGAACCAAACAGCGCTGAGCCAACAATCGATATTTTCGCTGCACCGCCCCGCTTCTTACCCATACCCGCCATTGCAAGATCGATAAAGAACTCACCGCAGCCGGTTTTCACCAGGATTTTACCGAAGAAGATAAATACGATAACGATGGTAGCGACTACACTCAGCGGTGTGCCGAGCAAGGCATTTGGGTCAAAGGCTAAGTATACCGCTAACTCCTGACTGGTGACGCTGGTACCCGTTAATGGTGCAGGGACTGAGTCGCCAAATAAGGCATAGACTAAAAAGAACATCACCAAGCACAGTAGAATCCAACCCGTGGTGCGCCGAATGGCTTCTAAAGTCAGCAATACCGTGATGGCTCCGAGTATTTGCATCTCAGTCGTCAGGTAGGCAAAGTCATCTAAGAAGCGCTGATATTCAAGCCCGACCCAACTAAAAACCACCAATGAGCCTGCTGCCGCCACTAGATTGATAACCCGTGCCCGTGGGCTGGCTTTATCAAATCCGGATAGAAACACCAGCGCCACGGCTAAGCCAAACAACACTGCCAAAAACTGGATGCGCGCCACTTCCATATTCAGCAACAGGGGGATATCTAACGCCCAAAGAATGCTTAGAATCGGAATTCCAGCCGCGACTGCGATCGCAATATTTTTCATAGTCAAAATCCTCACCCCTGTTCGTAAAATGGTACCGCTAATTAACGAGCTTCATCTTGGACCGGATTACTCAATACCCCAATACCTTCTATCTCAACTTCACACAAATCCCCCGCTTTCATAAACACTGGTGGGTTGCGTGCATAGCCAACACCGGCGGGGGTACCGGTCACAATGACGTCACCAGGTTCCAGCGTCATGCACTCGCTCAGCTTCACCACCAGATCATCGATCGGGAAGATAAAGTCACGAGTGTTGGCATCCTGCATCACCTGACCATTTAAACGGGTTTGGATATTTAAGCCATGCGCGCCAGCGGGTAGCTCATCGGCAGTGACGAATTCGGGGCCGAATGCGCCGGTATCATCAAAGTTTTTGCCGATCGTCCATTGCGAGCTTTTACGCTGATAGTCACGCAAGGTGGCATCGTTAAAGATGGAATACCCTGCAACGTAGTCCAATGCATTTTCAAGGGATACGTGGCGCGCACGTTTTCCGATAATCGCGACCAGCTCTGCTTCGTAGTCCAATTTATCGGAGCACTCAGGGCGCAGGATCGGTTGATTATGGCCAATCAGCGAGGTGTTGCCTCTGTAGAAAATTTCCGGATAAGTTGGCGGCTCAACGCCACCCTCTTTAGCATGGGCGGCGTAGTTGCGGCCGATGCAGATCACTTTAGGCGAGCGGGTAATCAGTGGTAAGTAGGTGATATCGGCGCTGGCAACTAAGGCATCGCTACCCGCATTGGCGGCGGCTTGCTTGGCTTGCTCCATAGCGCTTGGGCCAGCTTCCAGCAAACTGAGGAGATCAGTTGGAAGCTCAGGGTCAGCTATTGAAAGGTTAATAATCTGGTCGCCTTTCGGGCAACCGATTCGCTGTTTTCCATCCTGCAAAAATGACACTATTCTCATAATTATCTCGCCGTAGCTTCACAAATATTGTGGCTACAGACTAAATAATCGTTTTATTTTTGTCAATGACAAAAATATCGATATTTTATTTCGGCCGATTTTTGCACCCTAGAATTTACAGATTCAAAACTTTAGGGGGACATGGTTTGCCGCAGCTTCATCGATAAGAATTCGCCGGTGGTTGTGTAATGCGAAATCAATTCTTTCACTGCCAAATCAGGCTCGTGATCCATGACATGCTGGAGAATGACATCATGTTCCGAGGTCACATCGCGAGTGGGATAGGCCATGGTTTTCGCCGCATTGCGATAGCGGATATTTTGATCGTACAGGCGATCGCAGATTTTCATCAGAATGGATGAGCCACAAGCTGATAACAGCGTCATGTGGAATTCTTTATGGCGACTTTCCCAAGCAGGGTTGGGCTTGTCAGAATCTGGCAGTACTCTGGGCTCACGCTTTAGGCGGTGATGCACCAGCACCAAACGCTCTTCCCATTCCATATCCTGAGCCGCCATCGACTCTCTTAAGGCACGCTCTTCCAACCAGCAGCGCGTTTTTAACAGTTCGGTAAAGCCATCCACACTAATATGCGACACCCTAAAGCCGCGCTGATCGATCCGTTCGACCAAGTGATCTGAGGTCAGCAGGCTTAATGCTTCACGAACAGGGCTGGCACCGGTACCGAGTACGCGGCGCAATTCCTCAATCTTGAGTTTATTACCCGGCTCCAAGTCGCCCTGAATAATCATGTCGTAGATGCGCTGATACGTTTGATTCGTCAGAGAAGTGGTTTCGGTACCAGTAGATGTTCCATTCTGCATATTTTTAAACGACTTAAGTTAACTCAGTTCAGGCGATTTTATCGCGCGCCACAATGAACTGAAAAGGTAAAAGAGACCATTATACCTCAGAGCAGGCGTAGGCATACGCCATAAAGATTCACGCTTATACCATAGCGGCTCATTGATACTTAATAATCTTTGTAAAAACTGATAAACACCGCCTTAGATCAGCTTATATCTGACAAGGCGCGCGAATGTAATTCGTAAAAACCGAATCATAATATAACTAATATCGAACCTAATGGCGATTGTGGTTTATTATGTATTGAATACTATTGAGCACTGATGACAGCCTGCGATAACAAGCTGCCACGGTGCCACTAACCCACCCCACTGTTTGAGGCTAGATATGAAGCAACTGAACTTTCATCACCTTCAATATTTTTACGCGGTTGCCAAAGAAGGGAGCGTAACCCGCGCCGCAGAGCTTATGAATGTGACGCCTCAAACCGTGAGTGGCCAAATCTCCACCTTTGAAAGCTATATCGGTGCGCCGCTATTTAAACGCGAAGGCAAGCGACTGGAACCCAATAGCCTCGGCCAAGTCACTCTGCGCTATGCCGATGATATTTTTAATCTTGGCAATGAGTTATCGCGCACTCTGGCAACGCAGGATGTTGGCAAGGTCGCTAATTTCAATGTGGGCATTGTGGATGTCATTCCTAAAGTCATGGTGTATGAAATCCTCAATGGCTGCTTTGATTTGGATAATCGCTTTGTTTTGGAATGCCATGAAGGTGGCTTGCCAAGCCTGCTGGCGGACTTGTCGATCAATAAGTTGGACTTGATTATCTCCGACCAACCATTGCCGGTGGGCGTTAGTGTTCGAGCGGTGAATCATTATTTGGGGCAATCTGGCGTGACGTTTTTTGTCCGTAAAGACCAGAGTGAGACTTACCAAGCGGACTTCCCGCAATCCTTACACAAAGCGCCGTTTTTAATGCCAAGCCGTAACTCGGCGCTGTATCAAAACCTGATCTCCTGGTTTTCACAATCGCAAATCACTCCGAATGTGGTGGCTGAGGTTGATGACAGCGCACTGCTGAAGTTTTTTGGTCAAGCGGGACGTGGCATCTTCTGTGTCTCATCCGCTGTCGAGCACGACATTTTGGAGCAGTTTGATGTGGCGGTGATTGGTCGGATTGATGCGGTTTCAGACCGCTACTACGGCATTTTACCGGAGCGTAAATTTAAGCACCCAGCCACCGATGCGGTGCTGCATGCCGCAGAAGCGCTACTATCTAAAGACAACTAACTCCATAAAACAGTTATCAGCACCGCCTTATTGACGGGTCATTATTCAAATGTAGCCCGTCGCTATCCATGAAACACCCCAAGCACTGCGCTGCCCATATTGTAGATTTTTCCGAATTAAATATAAAAAACATCCGAATTTTATCTTTAGAAATTCTTCCCTATTATGGGCTCATCCAATCAAGTGATTGTATGTAAGACCCAAGCCGATAAATCATCGATAGAGGTAGAATTATTATGAACATTCAAAACTCACATGCTGGCTCTGGTTATTCAGACAATAACAATCAGTTCAGAAAACTTAGCCTCGCCGATCGCACGCACTCAGCCTCTTTTGAAGATGCGAATCACAACACGAATGTCGATCGTTTAATGACCTTATTTATGAACAACAAAGCCACGCGAGAACTAGCGAAAACGGTTGTTCAGTACAACAGCGCGGCGGTGATGGGCGCACTGGCTTACAAGGCGAATGAAAATTGGCAAAACCATGCTGAGCTACAAACAGTTACGCCAATCACTGGCCATGACATTACGCAGTCCAGCCCACTGCCACAATTTGTTGATAACCGTGAAAACTACGGTGAAAGCTTTATGACCACAGTGTTGATGACGACGATGATTGCAGCCTCTAAAGCAGACGGCATGATAGATGCCACTGAGCAAGCCCAGCTCTTAAAAGCAGCCGATCAGCTTGGCTTTAGTGTAGTTGAGAATGACTTTATTAATGAGCTGATGACTCGCGACATTACGCTAGCGGAAATCACTCAGCCGGTTGAGTTGGATAAGCATAAGTCTGAAGTGTATTTAGCGGCCTACTTTGCCATTAGTGGTGAGCATGATAGTGGTCGTGCTTTTCTGAAAGACTTGGCCAACGCCATGGAGTTAGAGGCAGGCTTGTCGACCTACCTTGAGAGACAAGCAGACCTTGGAATAGCAAAATAATAGAGCTTTAATGAGTTTTACCCTGTGCGCACAGCCCCCCCTGTGTAGTATTTGGCCCGGCAATTGTCGGGCCTTTTTGTTTTCAATGACTTAGTTGATTTGGTCAGTGTTTTGATCTCTGAAACCACGGAAACCATCATCCCGGTACCTTGCAAAATGAAAGGCAGACTTTTAAATTGCAAGGTATGAAAACGCTACTATGGTCGCTGGCAATGGACACTCCATTCTCAAATGAAAGTACTCAAGGTTATAAACACTTGCTTACAAGCTATTGGACAGGTCGGGAACTTGAGTCCCTGCTAACACATCGTACTATCCAATTCAAAACACCCATGATCGCCAGCAACACCAGCACCCCATAATTTAACTGCTGCCAGTCAAACCAATTAATTAACACGCCACCGCCAATCACCGCAACAATACTGGAGAATGCAACAATCAGCTCCGCAATCCCCTGCCCTTTACCTTTTTCAGCCTCCTCAATTGCCGCAGAATATTGACCGGTGCCGGACATATAGAGGAAGTTCCACCCAATCCCCAGTAGGAATAAACTGACGTAGTAGTTAAGCAACACCATTCCTGAAATCGCCGCTAACGTACTGAACGCAAACACCGCTAAACCTGCCATCGCAATCGCTCCAGAGCCAAAGCGGTCGATCAGCTTACCACTGACAAATGAAGGCAAAAACATCCCGATAATGTGCCAGCCAATGACTGAAATCCCTTGGTCGGTTGTGTAGTGGTGTGAGTGCATAGCTAGCGGCGTGACGACCATCATCAGCATCATAATAAATTGTCCGAAGGCGGTGTTTAACACGCCCATGCGGTAACCGGAGTGCTTTAAAAAGTGACGTGTAGTGACTGCCGATGCAGACTTATTCACCACCGGATTACTGAGCTTGCCAAGCAACAGAAATGCAATCGATGCAAAGATTCCAACGAATAAATACGCACCAAGGTATTCAGGATCACTAAACCATTGGTTCGCTACTTTCGCCAGGCTTGGGCCTAATATCGCCGCCAGTAAACTCCCCGACAGCACCCACCCCATTACGCTACCTTTCTTATCTTCTGGCGCTTCATCCATTGCGGCGAGCCGATAAAACACGGATGAGGCTTGATAAATTCCCATCAGTAAACTGGCTAAGCAGAATAAGTTGAAGCTCTCAAAATAGATTGATGCCATGCACAGCAGCGCTGAACTGGTTCCTGCCAACGCCCCCAACCGTAGCCCTAAGCGACGACCACGCTGCTGCATAAAGATGGAGAGTTGATAGGTACTGAGCAGCGCACCCAAGCTCACTAGCCCAAACGGCAGAGTTGCCAGTGACGGATGCGGCGCAAGCTTGACGCCAATAATGGCCGATAAGCTAACGCCAATCAGTACCGCGAACCAATAACAGCTTTGCGCAACGGCCAATGCAATAATTTTAGTCGGCATAGTATTTCCTATGAGTTTAAGGCTTTACGTAAAAGCGTTTGCGGTATTCGGAGGGCGAGACATTCAATTCCCGAATAAATAGGCGGCGTAATATTTCACTGTTTTGATAGCCACACAGGCTGGCAATGCGGCTGATTGAAGTACTACTTTCTTCCAGCATCAGCCGTGCTTTATTCAAGCGAACTTTGGCGATATATCGCGAGGGCGATAAGCCGGTTTCATGGGTGAATTTACGAGAGAAGTTGCGCACGCTCATCGCCGCTAGCTCGGCCAATTGCGAGACTTCGAGTGTTTGATTGAGGTGTTGATTGATCCACTCTTGCACTTTAATCAGCGCTTCTGTCGTAGCAGGCGTCATGCCATCCACGCTGGAAAACTGATTCTGCCCACCGGGGCGATGATAGAAGGCGACCATTTCACGAGAGGTTTCCAAAGCGGCACGTCGGCCATAATCTTCTTGTACCAAATGCAGCGCCAAATCAATTCCCGAGGTTACGCCTGCTGAACAGTAGAATTTATCATCCTGCGTAAACAGCGCATCGATATTGAGCTGCACATTGGGGAAACGCACTGTGAATTCTGCATAGCGATCCCAATGCGTGGTGGCTTGTCGATTTTCCAGCACACCAGTCGATGCCAAAATAAATGCCCCGCTACATACCGAAGCGACACGTCTGGTTTGCTGAATGGGTGATTGTAGCGCATTGATAATCTCGGCTTGTGAAGCCACTTCGGGCGCACGTTTGCCGCCCGCAATGAGCAAAGTATCTGGCGCACTCTGGCTAAGTTCGCCAATCAGGCCATCGGCTAATACACGCGTTTGGGTATCTAAACTAATCTGCTGCCCGAATAAGCTAATCAATTGGGCTTGATAGGCAATACCGACATCGGGATGCATTTTCTTCAATACATAGTTGGCACTGGAAAACACCTGCAATGGCCCAAACACATCAACCGCATTGGCGCCATCGTAAGCAATCACCGCGATATTAATTGGTGCGCCCGAGGATAAGACCGAAGCGGTCGCAGGGCTTGCAGGTGAGGACGTGAATTGCGGCATAAGCCATTACCTAAGTCTGAATTGACGAGTTTCATTATAGACTCAGGCACCTGGCCTAACGGACATAATCACCACTGAATCGGACAAGAACCAAATTTCTTTAAATTCGCGCTAACTACACAATCTCAGTAAAAGAATCAGCTAAACTAGGCGTATAACGATCGTAACTATAGGCCACCTCACATGACACACACCATCCGCCTCCCAGCCAGGCCTGCTCCCTTGTGCCAGCTTTGCCAAAGCCCTGCTGAGCAGTCCAAATGAAAAATAGAATCCTGCTATCCGCCATTTTTGTGATGTGGTGTTTTGCGCTGGATGCATACGCCTTTATCAACCACCGCTGCGACCTGTCCAATGGCTGGGTAACTTTAAAATCTTCGCAACCAGACACCAGCCGCGCCATTATTAATTTGAAACCGGAAACGATTAAGCTCGGGCAGCCTTTTTCCTTCAAGTTAGTCATCGGCTCTAGCGAACTAGCCAAAGCCGGCCAACTGCCACCGCCTGATCGGGTAACGGCCACCGCCACCATGCCCGCTCAACAATTTGGCATGAATGACAGTCCGACGGTTATCCATACTAAAGGCTCGGATCATTATGGCGTTCAGGATTTTGTATTCCACAAACCGGGAATCTGGGAGATCAATATTTCAGGGTATTGGGGAGATAGTGCAACCCACTACACTCAGAGTCTTACTGTTAAATAATAAGGCCACGATTGCCATTGCGAGATACTACTCTCCAATGGCAAACACGATAACACCGCGCCTATTTTTATCCACTTTACGCAGCACACCGCGTTTGCGACGGCGGGAAGCCAAAGAAGCGTTTATACTCCCGACTAAACTGCGAAAAGCTGTTATAGCCTACTTTGAAACTCGCCTCATTCGCCGTCATACCCTGCTTTAAAAGCACCTGTGCTTTTTGCAATTTACTCGACTTGATGTATTGCATCGGCGGCACATGCATTAGCTGTTTAAACGAATTAAAGAAAGTCGTTTTGCTCATATTCGCCAGCTCAGCCAACTCCTGAATCTGGATCGGGTTGCCCATATTATCGTGGATGTAGTTCACTACCCGCGAGATCGGTTGAATGCCGCCATACTGATTTAGCAACATGCGCAGCGCATAACCGTGCTCACTGGTCAGCATCCGATAGTAAATCTCATCAACAATCTGCTCACCTAAAATCTCGGCATCCAACTTATTGCCGCCCACCTCCAGCAGCTTGATAAACAAGCTCACCAGCTGATCTTCGGCTTTACCAATCATCAAACAAGAGCATGGGGCACATTTACTCTCAGGCTTGGCCCCTTCCAGCCGCTCAATGCGCAGCACCATGTCTGCCAGGCGCACCAGATTAATCTCCAACGCCGCTGATAATAAGGGCATCTCGGGATCAGCGGTGACCACCTCAGTACTCACCGGCATCGGCAAGAAGTTAATAAAGAAATCACCCGCCTCATAAGTCAGTGAGCAATCACCCACATGGCAGCGCTTGGCACCCTGTCCGACTAAACAAATAAATGGCTCGTAGAATGCCGGTGTTTTTTCATGGGTTTGCGACGAACGAAACACGCCCACGCCCTTGATAAATGAGGAAGTGAAGCCATCTTCTGTGGCATAGCGGGATATCATCTGGTTTAACTGTGTGATTGGCTTGGACATGGTAAGCACCGTTATAACTGTATCGAATCAGTTTACCTTGCCCGCCAATAAGACGCACTTTAAACACCGCCAAAAAACCGAATTCCGAACGATTGTGCATGATAAAAGGCATTTTATGTATACAAATATCTTTATCAGAGAACTATAGTGCACACATACATAATGACTTCATAGTAAGGACGACAACATGCTGGATTTTGATTTCTACAACCCGACTCATATCGTATTTGGACAAGACCGCCTCGCGGAGCTGGATGTTCTGGTTCCTGAAGACGCCAAAGTGATGATCACTTACGGCGGCGAAAGCGCTAAAAAATATGGCACCATCGGCAAAGTGCGCGATGCATTAAAAGGCCGTACTCTAATCGAGTTCGGCGGCATTGAGCCAAACCCACGCTTCGAGACATTGGCTAAAGCGGCCAATATCGCTAAAGAAGAAAACGTCGACTACCTGCTCGCCGTTGGTGGCGGTTCGGTTATGGATGGCACCAAGTTTATCGCGCTGGCGGCTAAAGATGAGTCTGGCGAATATCAAAACATGCTATTCCACGGTTTCGCACCAGTTCCTGCGACCGATGCATTACCATTAGGCTGCGTAGCCACACTGCCAGCGACTGGCTCTGAAATGAATATGGGTGGCGTGATCACTTATAACGGCCAGAAATATCCGTTTATGTCACCGTTGGTATTTCCAAAGTTCTCAGTCCTTGACCCAGACCTGACGAAGACGCTGCCAAAAGAGCAAATCGCTAATGGTGTCGCGGATGCATTCGTTCACGTGATCGAGCAATACCTGACTTACCCAGTCAACGCCAAAGTACAAGACAGATTGGCGGAAGGCGTACTGAAGACACTGATCGAAGATGGCCCGGTCACTCTGGCTGATAACGATGATATGGATGCGCGTAAAAACTTCATCTGGTCGGCAACCATGGCGTTGAATGGCACAATCGGCGCGGGTATGCCGCAGGATTGGTCAACTCACATGATCGGTCACGAAATGACCGCACAGTACGGCATTGCACACGGCCGCACGCTGGCGATTATTCTGGCTAATGTAATGCGTGAGCGTAAAGCGCAGAAGCACGCGAAATTGCTGCAATTTGCTGAGCGCGTGTGGGACATCACTGACGGCGCTGACGATGAGAAAATCGATCAAGCGATCGACAAGACTGAAGCCTTCTTCAACTCGCTGGGCATTGTCACTAACCTGACGCATTACGGCATTGATGACGCCGGTATCGATAAGATCGTAGGCAATATGGAAAAGATGGGTTTGACTGCCTTGTCTGAAACCGGTGATCTGACCTTGGATATTGTACGTAAGATTCTGGTAGAGACGAAATAATAGCCGCCAAGCAATCTACAATTGCAGCGCGCACTCCATAATCCGGGGTGCGCGCTGCATTGCCATTTAAGAATCAGGAGATACCATGAGTATCAAATTAATTAGCTTTCCGATCTGCCCTTATGTGCAACGCTCTGTGATGTTGCTGGAGCAACTGGGCCGCGAATACGAAGTCGAGTATATTGATCTGGCCAATCCACCGGAGTGGTTTCTAGCGCTATCGCCGCTGGGCAAAGTGCCGGTCATGCAAGTGGATGACACCGTATTGTTCGAGTCGCACGTGATTCTGGAATACCTGAATGAAGTTGCGGATAGCAACCGCCATCCCGCTGATCCGCTGGAAAAAGCCCGTCACCGCGCCATGATGGAATTTGGCTCTGCGATGCTTGGTAGCCAGTGGATGACGATGGCAGCGAAAGACGAAGCGCATTTAAACAAGCACCTCTCCGCACTTAAAAGCCAGATGGCAACACTGGAAAGCAGCATTGCCGCAGCGCCGTTTTATGCGGGTGATGAGCTTAGCTTAATTGACTTCTCATTTGCGCCACTGCTGCAGCGTTTGGAAATTGTTAAGCGCCACTATGTGCCCGATTTGTTTGATGGTTTCCCGAAGGTCGAAGCATGGACTCAGGCACTTATTGAGTTAGATGTGTTAAAAGCATCTGCCGTACCGGACCTTGAAGCGCGCATTTTGAAAGCCATGAAAGGTATGGATTCTTATTTGGCGGCTTAGTGTTTCGCGGTAATAGTTGATACCTCCTGAATTAAAGTAGTAACATATCTACATTAACTCAGGAGGTTAAACGAATGATCACCAATTTAACAAGTCGCGAATTTAACCAAGATGCCAGCGGTGCAAAAAAGGCGGCCATCAACGGCCCTGTTTTTATCACTGACAGAGGCAGACCTGCTCACGTGCTTCTAAGCATTGAGGAATACCAGCGCCTGACTGGAAACCTGCAAAGCATTGTTGATTTACTCGCAATGCCCAATGCCGACGATATTGACTTCGAACCACACAAACTCTCGGGCAAGCTGTTTGAAGTGGCGGACCTATCCTGATGTATTTGTTAGATACGAATGTCATTTCAGAATTGCGCAAAGCAAATACGGGGAAAGCCGATCCTAATGTGGTCGCTTGGGCCTCAGGCATACCAACCAGCCAACTGTATATTTCAGTCATCACCCTACTAGAGTTGGAAATGGGCGTATTAGCCATTGAGCGAAAAGACACTGCTCAAGGTGCAATGCTGCGGTATTGGTTGGAGAGTAATGTGCTACCTGCATTTGCTGATCGCACCCTTGTCTTTGATACCAAGGTTGCACGCTGTTGTGCCGGTTTGCATGTCCCGGACAGACGCTCCGAAAGGGATGCGATGATTGCGGCAACCGGCAAGGTTCATAATATGACTATCGTGACGCGTAATGTGAAAGACTTTGTTGATACTGGCACCACATTATTAAACCCTTGGGATGCCAGCTGAGTTAAGCAATTATCAGGCTGTTCTGGCAACCATTGGGTGATTTGGGCTTAGTTGCAATAAATCCCAGCGGTTTCCATATAAATCTTCAAACACTGCAACCGAGCCATATTCTTGAGTCGTTGGTTCGCGGATAAACTTCACACCGACCGACTTCATGTGCTCATAGTCACGCTGCAAGTCATCGGTATTTAGAAATAGGAATACTCGCCCGCCCGCTTGATTACCAATGAAATCTTCCTGTTCTGGTTTTGAGGCTTTGGCTAATAGCAATGTGGCACCGCTGGAATTTGGTGGTGCAACGACAACCCAACGTTTGTCTTGCTCCGGTTGGTAGCTATCTTCGATTAATTCAAACTTTAGCTTATTAACGTAAAAGTCGATGGCTTCGTCGTAGTCTTTAACGACTAGGGCGACGTGGATAAGGTTTTGTTTCATAGCAGCTTCCTATTTGGGCATATTTTAAACTCGCTCAGCGGCAAGCGGCTTAGTCACAAGACGCTTAGCTCCACCGCATTTTGGCGGGTTTCTATAAATCGAACAAAAAACAGTACACAATAAGCAACACTTGGGGCTAAGGGCAACGCCTATTCATGACTGATCAACTAGACTGGATTCAACCACGCGAGCAAGCACCGCGCAAAGCACTATCCGAAGGCTTTCCCGAGCAGATGGTGCTATTAGACCTTGAAACAACCGGCGGTAAAGTCACGTTCCATCGCATTATCGAGGTTGGCTTGTTGATCGTAGAGCACGGTAAAATCGTTGAACGCTGGAATACGCTCGTTGATCCTGAAATCCAAATCCCACCGTTTATTCAAAGCCTCACAGGGATCAGTCCTGGCTCGCTGAACAACGCGCCCCTGTTTGCGTCTATCGCTGAAGAGCTGCATGAAAAGCTGCAAGGCCGTGTACTAGTTGCCCACAATGCACGGTTTGATTATGGCTTTTTAAAAAATGAGTTTAATCGCGTCGGCATTAAATACAGCACAAAACCGCTGTGCTCAGTAAAAGTCAGCCGCAAGCTGTTTCCGCAATTTAAACGGCATGGGCTGAGTGAAATCATTAAGCGCTTTGAGTTTGCTGTCGAAAACCGCCATCGTGCAATGGATGATGCAGAGGTTATCTGGAAGCTGTTTCTAAAAGCCAGCCAGCTCTATGACGACCAAGAAATCGGAGCGGTTTGCGCCAGTTTATTGAAGCGCCCTGCACTGCCGATGCACCTTGATGCTGCGGAAATCGACAAACTACCCCGCACGCCGGGCGTATATTATTTTTATGATACGCAAGGTCAGCTGCTGTATGTGGGTAAATCTGTGAATATCCGTGATCGCGTGATGAGTCATTTCAACTCCGATCACAGTAACTCGAAAGACTTGCAAATGAGCGGCAAGATTGCGCACATTGATTTTAAAAAAACACCCACTGATTTGGGCGCACAGCTACTGGAAAGTCGTGAAATCAAAGCGCTCAATCCCTACTTCAATCGTCGTTTAAAGAAAGTCACCCAACTCTATCAATTTCAACTCACGCGCGATGAATTGGGTTATGACTGCATGCGCATTGTAATGGTGAAAGAAACGGCGGATAACGCTCAGCTCTCCGGCCAGTTTGGACTCTTCCGAACCCGCAATAAAGCCATTGAGCGGCTGGAAAAACTGGCGCTGCATTACTTTCTTTGCCAAAAGCTATGCGGCTTACAGCCTAGCGAAAAACCGGCACAGCGTACGGCCTGTTTTGGCTATCAACTCAAGCGTTGCCTTGGCCCGTGCTGCCAGCAGGAAACCCCGGATGTTTATAATGAGCGGGTGGCGATTGCGATGAAGGAGCTGCGTTATCGGGTGTGGCCATGGCCGAGTGCTATTTTGCTAGAAGAGCGTGGCGAAGGCGAAGATAATACCGCATGGCATTTGTTGAATGAGTGGCGCTATATCCGTGCCGTGCGCAGCCAAGACGAGTTGTATGAATTGGGCTTTCGCTTTGCCGAATCTCAAACGACGGATTTGACGAAGGCAAATGATCCGACGGAAGATGATCCTGTTGATTTTGATCTCGACACCTATCTGATTTTAGTGCGCTTCTTACTGAATCCAGATCTGAAAAAAAGTAATCACTTAAAGGTGCAAGTGTTACAGGCGGTGGATTCATTCTGCAATTAAAAGATACCGGCACTGGCAAAATGGCTGCAGCGTCCGAGACATCAATTACTGCACCCTAACGTAACGAATCAGGGCATAATATCGCCCCTCTCTATTATCATTAATAAAAGTTACTTAAGGGCGAACTTTATGACATTCAAAACACTGCTTTTGGCGACCACCACTCTATCAGTATCCCTATTTTTAGCCGCTTGTGGCGGCAACAGCAGCCATGACAGCAAGCCTACGGAAACAGCGGCTCCAAGCATGTCTCAGGAAAATACTGGCTTCCAAAAGCTGGACTCTGTTGTGGGAACGGGTGCAACTGCTCAAGCTGGGCAAACCGTCACCGTACATTACACCGGCTGGTTATTTGACGCAGGCGCTGCCGATAACAAAGGTAAGCAGTTCGATAGCTCTGTCGATCGCGGCAAGCCGTTTGTATTCCCACTGGGCGCGGGCCGAGTGATTAAGGGCTGGGACAATGGCTTTGAAGGAATGAAAGTAGGTGGCAAGCGTACACTGATCATCCCGTCATCGATGGGCTACGGTACGCGCGGTGCGGGCGACTCTATTCCACCCAATGCGACGCTGCTCTTTGATGTCGAGTTATTAGGCGTTAAATAACAGCCTTGATCAATACGCCCTTCCTCGCATTCGAGGGGCGGGCGTTTTGACCGCTACAGACCGCTATTAAACGTTGTTAGAAAAAAATGCCCAACCCTGTTCGTCGACAGCGAGACTCAAAACAACCCAATCACAAAGCCCAGCATCTTAAAGATCGCCCTCTATCGGAATGACACCAATCACCCCCTTCGAAAGAAAATCTCTAGATTTTGAGTTATTTGCATACATTTTTGTATACTACTGCTGAATACTCCCAATCTTATGAGGTTCTAGTGTGAAAGTTGATGGAAGCACCTTTCGCTCTGCAAGGAAGAAGATCAGAGCTCGGTACCCTGGAAAAGGAAACAATCTCGACTCAGCCGTTGGGACTCAACAATGGGTAGCCGATCAGACAAAACTGAGCCTCAGAGCCGTGCAGTATCTGGAAAAAGGTGAAGCCAGTCTCAAGACACTACGAGCCGTATCAGAGCTACTTGAAATTGATCACTGGGAGGAAACTATTCAGGATTATGGCATAGAATATGTTTCATGTGCTGCGGGCAACCTAATTGATTTTCGACCAGAAAAATTCCCCCCTAATAATCCGGATACCTTTTCAAATAGTGCGCTTATGATGAGCATTGATCCGGTCTCGATCCTGGTTGAAAGTGGAAAGTTTAAGCAGATTGATCTTCGGCAGATATCAGCAAAATTAACTGGAATCAGTACTCCGATCGACTTCGAGTGGCTCGCAGAGGTCAATTTAAGCCCCAGTGGTCAAGGCTGGCTTGGTTGGGTATCGGAGATTCGAGAGATAACCCTCAAGGCTGATGACTCTAAACGGTTGCAATCGATTATGTTTAAGCAAACCAGTTTACCAATAATCGACTGGGAAACTTTTGTACGTGAAGTTGAGCTCTGTGAAAATAATCAGATTCAAATTGAATTACAGTTTATTTTCTCCCGCTTTAGCAAGAAGCTGATTGTTTTCCTTCCTACAGAATTACTAAAGAAGCTTTTTTGTGAAGGCCGTAATAAATACAACTCCGAACTTCCCTACCGAGTGCAGCTCAAAACAGTGACTTATGAGCCACACTAGGTAATGTGAGATATTTCATGCCGCAGTAGCTACAACAGGTATAGACTTTAGAGATGACGTATCGGTTTTTAATGCCGCCCCCGCCGGACAAGCCAACTGTTTAAGATCACCAGTTTGGAAGCCAATTAGCCACTTCTTAAAATGCTTCTGGTCTATAGTCAGTGTGCCATCAGGGTTTATTTTCCCTACATCGTTATTGGGGTGTGATAGTGCTACGGTACATTTAGCGATACCGCCGTTAGCTCGTATGACTAAATTATTAGCTTTAGATGCATAGCAGACATAGAAGTTATCAGGGTCTTGTTTTTCCGGCAGTTCTCCTAATAACTCCTGAAGCAGAATCTTCTCGACGTTTGCCATATCCAACTTATCTTCGAATACTTCCAGATTCTCGTCATTTGAGCCGCCCCACTTGCCTACGGCCCGAAACATGACCGAGAAACGCTCATCATCCAGTAAGTTCCTTTTAAGCCATTTAACCAATGTAATGACTCCTCTCCAATTCCGGGGAGAGTAATGAACCCTCAAAACAATCTCAGCCGTGTGCGTACTGGTTTTTATCGCAAGTAGGTTTTCAATAATTTTATCGAAAGTCCCTTCTCCATCAACTCTCTTTCTTATGCTGTCATGGTCTGCTTTGATACCATCTAACGTGATTTGAAATGAATTTACGTGGTAGTCGACCAGCTTTTCATAAGTTTGTTTATCCAGCAAATAAGCATTGGTGGTCATGGTTGACCAAAACTCAAAGCCATGTTTTTTGGACAGTCCTAAGGCCGTTTCAGAAAGCCTGTAGATGACATCTTTAGCCATAAGCGGCTCGCCACCAAACCACGCCACATTAAGCAGAGACAGTGATGGCGCTTTCGTTTTCATTAGATTTGATATGCCCGATTCAACATCTCGCTGCATTTTTCCGATTTCAAAATCTTCGTAGCAGTAATCACAGCGAAAGCAACATTGCTCTGTTGGGAGAACTGTTAACGCTAAAATATTTGGAGCTAAGCTCATACGCATGGCTTGGGTATAACCTTGATCTATGCTTTTCATATTAATCCCTCACTTAATTGTTTATTGAAATGAGACGATTTTAATCGTCTCATTTACTGCCTATATGAAATCAAGCTAGTGCGTCACCACATACACCGTAATTAGAACAATTATTACCACCAGCAAGCTCAATAGTTTTAAGCTTATCTACATTAGAAACGGGCTCAGCCGGAGTGCCAAATAAGGCTGTCTCACCTGTAGTTGAAATTTCCAGGTTATCCAGATCAAGGAGTTCAACATCGTCTGCAATCACCGATCCTGAGGCGGCAAGAGACAGTGCTATCATTCCACTAGCTAATTTGTTGTTCATCGTAATACCCTCGAATAGTTTAAAGATCGTCTTTAGCAGTTTGCTGCCTGCTGAGGAAATAATGACAAAAAGCCAATGTGCAAAGTACGAACACTATTATGCAAAAAAAAATTGCGTATTAATCTATGAGTAGCAAAGCCTGGGGAAGTAAAGGCAGAGCACAGGATTGTATTTTCTTGAGTTTTATTAAAATTAGGAGCTTATGGAGGTATTTAGCGATATATGTGGGGGCTTTTAACGAGGAGAAGTACTTTAAAACAAATTGAAAGGCCTGAAAGCCAGACGCTATGTATCAGGCCGACAGTTACTTAGGCATCATGAAAAAGCTGTGTCACTCTTTTTGCCTGATGAAGGGGGATTTCCATCCTTACAAGGGTTTTCACCAGTATCAAACACCGGAGTAGGACAGCCTGCAATTTGCTGCCCTTGTTGTTTAGTCTTTCTCTTTGATCTGGAATTTCCTGACTTAGGCTTAGTTCCTTTAGCTGTACTCATTGTATTACTCCTAGTTTATTAGAAATCACAAAAGTAGAGATACCATAGTATGAACATTTTTAATACATCTCAGCCTAAACGTTTAGCTTTAAACTTCCAGGGTAAACAGTCAACTTGTGTATTTTCTTTGCAATCTACTTACTAACCGCAAATAGTTAAGTCCGCAATAACTACTTAGTAAACAACGTTTCAACCGTCTTCATCGGCAGAAACATACGTATCCGCCCATTGTACTCACACAATACTTCAAAGCCATACTTACTATAAAAGCCCTGAGCTGAGTCTGTTAGACAGTCAACGACAATCGCATACGCCCGCATGTGCGCATTAACCTCCCAGAGATACTTCAGAGCCTTACTTAAACTGACTTTCCCCAAGCCACTACCATGAAACTCCTTATGAACTGCCAGCTGGGCCAACAGGAACACCGGAACTGGATAACGTGGTAATTTCTTAGCTAAGTTCGCAGGCAATGTTTCTCTGTCTATAGCGCTTGGAGCCACGCTGTAAAATGCACAAATTGGGAGTTTCTGGTTAGGTAATGGAACAGTGCCAGGTAACACCATTGTTCGACTGATACCTGCTTGCATGTGCTTGGCTGCCTGAGTTTTGATAAAGGTATTGAGCTCAGCCTCACCGCAATCAAAAGAGTCGCGGTCGTGTGAGGTCTTACCCAGCTCCTCAAAGACTTTAGCCCAACTCATTTAAAGCCGCTGCCTTCTGTGAAAGCAACCGCATCAAGTAATGCCTGATTAGGTGCTTTGGCCTTTTCGCACGCTGCCATAAACTCATCAAACACATCGTTTTTTAGGGTGATGGTTTCATGCTGTGCAATGACCTGGCTCGCATCGTCATCCATTAAGCGCACAACGTACTCTGTCAGACTTTTTAAGCCCAACAATGCGGATGCCTTTTCTGCCTTGGCTTTGATCTCTTCGTCAAGCCGTATGTCTAAGCGAGCAGTTGCCATGATATTACCTCAAAGTGTACGGAAGTATTCCGGATAGTGGAAACTATAGTCCCTAAGCCTTTGAGTCGCAAGTTGTACGGAAAGTTTCCGGCAATAACTCATCTAAGGTGATGAGTCCTTAACAGACCAAATCATAACAACCCAATCACAAACCCCAGCATTTTAAAGATCGCCCAAATCGTCAGCAGCATAATAAAAAACAGCGCCATCAAAAACACAATCACCGACATAAAGCTACGCTCGGTCGTGTCTTCAGGGTTCTGCAAATACTCCTGCATCAAGCGGACATTTCTGCGATTAGATTTGAAGATAAAATCGAAGATATCACCCACGATTGGAATCACCCCTATTACACCTTCGATAACCATATTCAACACCATGCGCGCGATCACGAAAATCGGCAGCCCCATCAACAGCGCTTTAATGATGATGTAGCCAGATATCAACCCTGCTGCAACATCGCCAATGCCGGGGAATAAACCGATAATACCATCAAGGCCAATGGTGCGATTGGTGCCGGGAATTCTAATTGAGCTATCCAGTAGCCATGCCAGCCGCTCCAGCCCTTGTAGCTTGCGCTGGTTTTCAGCGTATTTGGCACTTCTGGCGCTGGCGGATGATGACGAATTCATAGGGTGCTCTCATAATTTTGGATGTGGCACAGTATAAAACAGATAGAGATGACTGTGTTTATGGCTTATTAAATGCGTGTATAAAGCATCATTACCAGCGGCACTTCAAGATTGTCGGACACAAAGAAGCCCGCCATCCCCATCACCGGAAACAGCGGGCTTTAATCACTCAAGCAGTTTACTTATTGCGACCGATACAATTCAGATCAGCAAATGAACGCTCAAGACGCTTCACAAAATACTCTTCACCAGCGCGCAATACTTTGCGTGGATCGTAGTACTTTTTGTTTGGAAGATCATCGCCTTCAGGGTTACCAATTTGCTCAGCAACATAGTCCTTATACTTCGCGTAGTAATCGCGAACACCGCAGTTAAAGGCCCACTGCATATCCGTATCCAAGTTCATTTTGATCACGCCGTAGTCGATAGACTTAGCGATATCTTCTGGAGAGGAGCCGGAGCCACCGTGGAATACAAAGCTCACTGGCTTAGTGCCCGGTGCGCCAATTTGCTCTTCAACATAATGCTGCGAGTTCTCCAAAATTCCAACGGATAGCTTCACATTACCTGGACGATACACGCCATGCACGTTTCCAAATGCTGCTGCGATGGATACGTTTTTGCTGATTTTGCTCAGCTTTTCGTAGGCATAATATACTTCAGTCGGGTGCGTATAGAGCTTGCTGATATCCACATTGGAGTTATCAACGCCATCTTCTTCACCACCGGTAATACCAAGCTCAATCTCCAGACCGATTTCGATTTTACTCATGCGGGTCAGGTAGCGCTCGCAGATCTCAACGTTTTCTTCCAGCGTCTCTTCAGACAGATCCAACATGTGAGAACTAAATAGCGGCTTGCCATTTTTCGCGTAATATTCTTCTTGGAAATCAAGCAGGTGGTCAATCCAAACGATGTTTTCCAATGAGCAATGGTCCGTGTGCAGTACAACTGGCACGCCATATAACTCTGCAACCTGATGCACGTGCATTGCTGCTGAAATACAACCAGCTGCGGCCGCTTTCATATTATCGTTGCTTAAGCTTTTGCCCGCATAGAAATGTCCGCCACCAAAAGATAGCTGAACGATAACCGGCGACTGCACTTTAGCAGCGGCCTCCATGATGCCATTAACCGTGCTGGTGCCAACGGCGTTTACACCGGGTAAGGCGTAGCCATTTTTCTTAGCATCTGCATACAAATCCATTAGTTCTTGGCCATATAACACGCCAGATCGAAATTTACTCATAATCGTCTATTCTCAGCTCTCGGAGGGAATGGTCAATATGGTTAGCATTGGTGCATTGGCTCCGCCGCTAACCCCTTTTTTATACGGATGATTATAGCGCTTTTAATGCGCCTGTTCCTTAGTTAAGAATAACCAATGAATATCATCAATGTGTAATAGGGTATCAGGAAATTGTGACATCCCGATAATATTAACCGATGTAATCACCCCACCAATAGGCTTTGCTCGCGTGATGCCGAGCTAACACCCCCATCGGTCAGGCAGGCTAAAATGATAAGACGAAAACAATATCGCTTACTATTCGCTCAAGGCAAAAAGCCAACATGTGCTAAGTTACGCCAGCTAGATTAAAAAACAACTATATTATTTCAAAAAAATACCAAGGGCAGGAAATGTTTAAAACTCTGAAGATTGGCCTCTACAGCGGCACAGCTGCGCTACTACTTTCCTCATGCGGTGGCGGTGGCGGTGGCAGCACTAGCGGATATACTCTGCTAGATCCAAAACCCAATCGAACTTACACCGGAAGTAAAGACCCATCACTACTTAATCAAACCAACACCGCACTCTTCGCCTCAGTAATTGTTGGTGATGCAATCCCAACAGACACACTTCTAAAAAGCGAAACGCAAAGTGGCTCTCTCCTGCAGAACCAAACTGAGTTGTTAGCGCAACTAAGCAGCACCACCCGGAAGATAGGCTCGAACTCAATACTGTTAAACCGTGCTGTTTCTGAAACAGTTGCTTGCGACTTAGGAGGAGAAGCCTCTGCTGCCGGAGACGTTAATGATGAGGAATCAACTGGTGTAATTATCTACACTTATAAAGACTGCCAACTTGAAGAAGGCGTTGTAATTAATGGTAAGTCATCTGAAACCATTAACTCAAACTATGATCCGGAAATATACACACAGGCCTTTGATGGACTGAAGATAAGTTCAGGTGGCGAATCTTATGAGCTGACCGGAACACTCGATTACTCAAGTACTTTTACTTACGAAGGTAGCAGTACGATTCTTACCGAGAAACAGGTGGCGAATGTCACCACAATACATTCTCCCTCTCAGCTTTCAACCTATTTACAAAACTATACCTCTACGAAAGTTACCTATCCGGACCTTATATTCGTTTATAGCCTTAGCGGCAAAGTTTTCCTGAGTCCCGAAGGATATGTCACGGTATCAAATAGTTCAGACTATTTTCCAAACCATGAATCTGCAAGTGTCATTCCCAAGCAAGGCTATGTGTTTATGGCGGGTGCCAGCCAGTCAAAGGCACGTATCAGTAATGCAGGGCAAGATAACTCCTATCGCGATGACTACCGACTGGACCTGGATGAGAACGGCGACAGTATTTATGAACTAACCTCAATTCAGGACAGCTCCTCTTCTGAGGTAACAGACCTGACCGCAAATCAGCCTCCCGTTGCAGCCATTACTGTGATTGTAAACAGCTGGAAGTATGGCTCTCATTCTGATGATCAGGAATACATCATCGGAACTAACTTCAGCCTTAACTCTGAGGAATCATACGATGTAGATAACCTTGATCTGAGTTACGTATGGACTATTGAAGAAAAGCCCGAGGGTAGTACGGCTGCACTGGAAGCAAACAGTGACAACGATCAGCAATTCTCTTTCACCCCCGATATGAAAGGTAACTACAAAGTCAGCCTTAAAGTAACCGACGATAATGGCAGCCAGCAAAGCAGCATAGACTTTATCAATATTTCAATTGCTAATATTGAGCCTGAAATTGAAACCTCATTTGACTACAACACTTACTACAAACTGATGGTTAACTCCTACTTAGTAGTATTCGCAGATGCAACTGACAGTGATACCTTTGGGGCCGACTCTGAAGTGAGCAGAATGACCATTGACTACACATGGCTGGAAAGACCTGACGGCAGCACTACCGACTTCTTTATCCAGAATGAGTATGACCAAACAGACGAACATCGTGGCCAAACGATCAATAATCAATACAGTCTTCAACTTGATAAAGTAGGCAATTACAGGGCGCGATTTACGGCCACAGACTCGGATGGCGCAAGCAGCACCTCTCTGGTTGAATTCTCTGTCCGCGGTAGCGACTTATTGGAAGGTGACATCAACTGTACCTATATCGCCAACGATGAGGACACTTGTAACTGGGAAAGCAAAACAGCCAAGATAAATGAAAGAATGTTTATTGGACTTACAACACCCGATGAATACTTCTCAAACTGCACTTGGGAGATAACCTCCTCTGCTACGGACTCAACAGGTACAACCGCTTACTTTTCGGATGCGGGCTACTACATTGACTTTACCGCTCCTGCTCTAGGTGATTATCTGGTAGAAACAGAGTGTGAAAAGCCAAATGAAGCTGGCGAGAGTACTTACTCTAGCTCGGTTTTAACAATCGTAGAGTGACCTATCACAATGCTTAGCCCAAAGGCCCGTTTCCTGCCCCTCAGGTAACGGGCCTTTTTATTTGTGCATCAGCTCTAACATCTGGTGGCTATGTAATACGAATGAGCAACGAGCACAAGGGTGATGTAATATGTCCTTTTTATCGACTCTGTAAGCATATTATGCACATCCTGAAAACCCAACTCGGCGGACTCATCGATGATAAGACTGCTACTGGAAATACGGTGGTGAGATGCTTTAGGACTGGCTAAAGGCCTTTGCACTCTCTTCTGGAAAGGTTGCGTTGTCACGGATCGTTTAGTTGAAATACTGGGACTTCAGAACAAGAAGCTGCATTACTGGATATCATTGATGAAACAAACACTGATCTAGTAGTGTTAGTGCGCTATATGCAAATTTTATCTGATGCTCTTAGCAAAAGGCTGAACGGAAAAGTCATTAATATCCACCACTCATTCCTACCTGGCTTCAAAGGTGCAAAACCTTACCACCAAGCCTTTGATCGCGGTGTTAAGTTAATTGGTGCAACAGCCCACTATGTAACATCTGATCTTGATGAAGGCCCTATCATCGAGCAAGCAGTTCAGGCAGTTGTTTTCAAATGAACGAAAAGCACTAAAAAATAAAGCCCGACTTATCCTTCTTTAAGTCGGGCCATTAGCACAATATGATGGTAACACCATGCCAGCTTCTGCTAAATGAGTAACTAACTATCGAGACACAGCCACTGAAAGTAGGCAAAAAATTAACTATGTTTACGAACAGAGGAAGGTGTTTTCCCTAACTGCTTATTAAACGTGGCAGAGAAATGAGCCGCATTCATAAAACCTGTCGCCTGCGCTATATCTATTATTTTCATGCTCGACTGCTTTAGTAACTTCTCAGCCGTTTGTAACCGCAATTGGCGATAGAAATCCATCGTTGTAATCGATAATTTTTCTTTAAACAGACGATTCAACTGACGAGTACTCACTTCTGATAGTCGCGCTAGCTGTTCTAAGTCTAAAGGGTCAGCAATATGGTTACGCATCGCTTCGATGGCCAATATCATTTCTTGAGTTGCACTAGGGTACCGTTCGGATAAACCCGAACGCTGCGGGCTTGCTGAAGACCTGATCTCGGTATGAATAAACCAATCACTCACTTTCTGCGCGAATTCATTTCCATGGTGCTCAGTAATCATTGCATTCATCATATCCAAAGGCGCAATGCCACCAGCACAGGTATAACGATCTCTATCTTTAACATAAAGACTACGCTCTATAACCAGCTCAGGGAATAACTCAACCATCTCTGAGACATGCTCCCAATGTACTGTAAACCGTCGATTTTTTAACACACCTGCTTTGGCTAAAATCACTGGCCCCCCAGAAACACCACCTAAGATGATTCTTTGCTTAGCTAAATGCCTTAACAGTCTAAGTATGTCGTGGTTATTAAAAGTCGTTGACCCCAAGCCAGCGACAACAAACAAGATATCAAGGTGCGCCATGTCACTTAGTGACTTGGTAGAAGCAACCGTAGCCCCGCTTGAACTTGTAGATAGCTCTTTCTCGCTCGAATAATAATCAATTTCATACAGTACATTTTTACTGATTAAGTTGGCCGCTCTCAAAGGCTCAATCACCGAGGAAAATGACATTAATGCAAAACCATCAACAAGTAAGAGACCTATGTTGAAAGCTTGTGAAGGACCGTTGCTATTATTTGGCATATGTCTTTATTTAAACATATTAAGTCTATTAATGAAAAGATAAGTACACGTTTAAATTGAGATTATAGTGCTCAACCAACTTCGGATCACAATTGTATGCGTTACTCAGCTTTCAACGTCATTAAAGAAGCCCTAAGCGGACACAAAGGATTGAAGCCCGTTTGGCGCAGTCCCGAACCTAAGAAGCACTATGATGTGATTATCGTAGGCGGTGGTGGCCACGGCCTTGCAACGGCACACTACTTGGCGAATCAGTACGGTATTAATAATGTCGCTGTACTGGAAAAAGGCTGGATTGGTGGTGGTAACGTAGGACGTAATACAACGATTATTCGATCTAACTATTTACTCCCTGAAAATGAGCCCTTCTACGAATACTCAATGAAGCTTTGGGAAAACCTGGAGCAAGATACCAATTACAATTCAATGGTTTCGCAACGAGGTATCCTAAATTTGTATCATAGCGATGGCCAACGTGATGCCTTTGTAAGACGTGGAAATGGCATGCTGATGGCTGGATCAGATGCCTGTCTACTAGACCAAAACGGTGTCCGTGAGCTCTACCCTTTCTTAGATTTTGATAATGCCCGTTTTCCCATAAAAGGCGGCCTACTTCACAAGCGTGGTGGCACCGTTCGGCATGATGCGGTTGCTTGGGGGTACGCCCGTGGCGCAGATAGCAAAGGCGTAGATATTATCGAAAATTGTGAAGTCACTGGCTTCGACATTACCGATGGGGTTTGCACTGGCGTTAAAACCACCAAAGGCAACATTGGCGCAAATAAAGTCGGTGTCTGTGTTGCTGGTTCTTCAAGTCGTGTCATGGCTCAAGCAGGCATGAGCCTACCGATTGAAAGCCATGTATTACAAGCATTCGTTACCGAGGGTTTGAAGCCCGTTATTCCTGGTGTAGTTACTTTTGGTGCAGGCCACTTTTATGTATCGCAGTCTGACAAAGGCGGCTTAGTCTTTGGTGGCGATATAGATGGCTATAACACCTACGCTCAACGCGGCAACCTTCCTGTTGTGGAAGATGTCTGTGAAGGCGGTATAGCAATCATGCCTGCAATTGGCCGCGCAAAGTTACTCAGAATGTGGGGTGGCATCATGGATATGTCGATGGATGGCTCCCCTTTCATCGATAGAACTCACATCAAAGGATTATATTTCAACGGCGGTTGGTGTTACGGCGGTTTCAAAGCCACACCCGCAAGTGGTATGTGTTACGCGCATTTATTAGCGACAGACACCCCCCACGAATTTGCCAAAGGCTTCCGTTTAGACCGCTTTAGAAGCGGCAATATGATTGACGAAAAAGGCGTTGGCGCTCAGCCAAACCTTCATTAAGAGAATCTAGACAATGATTATAAACCACCCCCTACTTGGCCCGCGTGATGCCTCTGAGTTTGTCTATTTAGGCGATGCTTCTTTAATGAACCGCCCTGAATGGAAAGGCGAAGATGCCAGCCCAGAACACACACAAAAAACACTAGATGCTTACCACGACTATTTATATATCCGCGAAAATAAAGCGGGTGAACATAGAGAGTTATGGTACCACGAGCAAGGTGATCGCTCTTGGTTAGTCGTGACCCGAAACACTCTCACACACAACATTAGCAAGGTTGAACTGGCAAAAAATGTCGCCAAGCTTTCACCGAAGGTGGGTCAGTAATGGGACAAGTAAACCGTCTAAATACGACTAACGCAAACACGGCAATCAACCGCGAAAAGTCAATCAACTTCCGCTTTAATGGCGAAACCTTTCAAGGCTATGAAGGCGATACATTAGCCTCTGCACTATTAGCGAATGGCCAGCGTTTAGTTGGTCGATCATTTAAATACCATCGCCCACGTGGAATATTTACAGCAGGTTCAGAAGAGCCTAATGCCTTAGTACAGTTACGTACAGGTGCACATCAAGAACCCAATGCACGCGCCACCGTTGCAGAGTTATTCAATGGTTTAGTCGCTACAAGCCAGAATCATCGTGGATCATTAAAATACGATTTAATGGCAATCAACGATCTTTTCTCCCCTTTCCTATCAGCAGGTTTTTACTATAAAACCTTCATGTGGCCAAAAGCATTTTGGGAAAAGTTTTACGAACCAACGATTCGTCACGCTGCAGGCTTGGGTAAACTGAGTAAACTAGATGATCCTGATATTTACGACAAAGGCTTTTTGCACTGCGATATTCTAATCATTGGTGCGGGGCCCAGCGGAATCGCTGCAGCATTAGCCGCTGCGCAAGCGGGCAGCCGGGTGATTCTTGCCGATGAAGATTTCAAAATGGGTGGACGCCTAAACAGCGAAACCTACGAAGTAGATGGTATTTCAGGTGCCGACTGGGCTAGTAAAGCTATAGATACATTAGCCGCAATGGACAACGTTCGCCTGATGAAGCGCACCACCATTATTGGCGCGTTTGACCACGGTATTTATAGTGCTGTTGAGCGCAAAACAGATCACCTATTACAAAGCGATGATAAGCCTCGCCAAGTTTTATGGAAGATCTACTCAAAGCATGCCATTTTAAGTGCAGGCGCTACCGAACGCCCTATCACCTTCCCAAACAATGACCGCCCCGGCATCATGATGGCATCAGCTGTCAGAAGCTATGTTAACCGCTGGGAAGTTACACCCGGTCAAGCCGTTTCTATATTCACTAATAATGATGATGGTTGGCGTACTGCCACTGATCTTGCAGCAAAGGGTGTCACCATAAAAGCCGTTATTGACAGTCGCTCAATAGAACCGATTGCAACGATCACTGGCGCGCAAATTGAAATGGGTGCGCAGGTCGTTGACACCAAAGGTCGCCATGGGCTGAAGTCGATCACGCTTTCAAATGGAAAGGTCATTGAGACAGACTGCTTAGCAGTGTCAGGCGGCTGGAACCCAAATGTACATTTAAGTTGTCATCACCGCGGCATCCCACAATGGAATCAGGAGCTACTCGCCTTTGTTCCAGGTGGTGAACTCCCCCCAGAGATGTACGTTGTTGGTGCTGCAAATGGCACGCTAAGCCTAGCCAGCGCCATACAAAGCGGACATCAAATCGCGTGTGACTTAACTAAAAAACTTGGACATAGTGGGGCGATAAACGACTGTGCCAGCGCAGAAAACGAATCCACTGAAAACGCTGAATTATGGTTTGTAAAGTCAGACACTAAATCACGTAGTTGGGTCGATTTTCAAAATGATGTTACCACCAAGGATATTGTATTAGCGCAAAAAGAAGGCTTTAACTCTGTTGAGCATGTAAAACGCTACACCACCTTAGGCATGGCAACCGATCAAGGAAAAACGTCAAATTTACCCGCGATGGCCGTCATGGCTGACAATGTCGGTAAAACCATTCCTGAAATTGGCACGACTATCTTTAGGCCGCCTTATACGCCCGTATCAATATCTACTTTTGCAGGTCGCTCTCGAGGCAAAGACTTTAGACCTACTCGCCTGACGCCTAGTCATCAGTATGCAGAAAAACAAGGTGCTGTCTTTGTCGAAGTCGGTGCATGGATGCGTGCGCAATGGTTCCCTAAGGCTGGCGAAACCCATTGGCGCGAAAGTGTAGACCGTGAAGTAACGCAAACACGTCATTCTGTTGGTATTTGTGATGTGAGTACCTTAGGAAAAATAGACATCCAAGGTAAAGATGCAGGCGAATTCCTTAACCGAATTTACTGCAACACATTTGCCACGCTTAAGGTCGGCATGGTTCGCTATGGCTTAATGCTTCGCGAAGATGGCATCGCCATGGATGATGGAACAACAGCACGCCTAACCGAAACACAGTATGTCATGACAACCACTACAGCAAACGCTGTCAGTGTTTTCAGGCACATGGAGTTTTGTCGCCAGTGCTTATGGCCTGACTTGGATGTCCACCTTATTTCAGCGACCGAGCAATACGCGCAGTATTCAGTTGCTGGGCCAAATGCACGAAAGCTGCTGGAAAAAATCGTTGATAAAGAACACGATATTAGCAATGAAGGCTTCCCTTTCATGGCGTGCCGCGAACTCTCTATTTGTGGCGGCACACCCGCACGCTTATTCAGAATCTCTTTTTCAGGCGAGTTAGCCTACGAGATTGCAGTCCCTTCACGATATGGCGTTTCGATGATGGAAGCCTTAATGAAAGCTGGGGAAGCGTTCGATAGTGTCGTTTATGGAACTGAAGCACTTAGTGTCATGCGCATCGAAAAAGGCCACGCAGCAGGTAATGAGCTAAACGGTCAAACAACCGCTCATAACCTCGGCATGGGTCGCATGGTGTCAAAGAAAAAAGACAGTATCGGCAACATGCTTTCCGAGCGAGCTGAGATGGTCAAAGAAGATGCAAATCGCTTAGTGGGTTTCATTCCTGTCGATAAGAGCAAAAGCTTAAACGCGGGTATGCACTTTATTACAAAAGGGAAAGAAGCTAACACTGCAAATGATGAGGGTTGGATGACCTCAGTGGCTTTCTCACCAACTTTGGGCCATTCGATAGGCATAGGTTATATCAAAAAAGGGCACGAACGCATGGGCGAAACAGTCACTGCTTTTAATGCTTTACAAGATAACACCATGGAAGTTGAAGTCGTTTCAGCCCACTTTGTTGACCCAAAAGGAGAACGTTTACGTGTCTAACTTAGCCTCATCAGTAACGCCACTATCAGCACTTAGCGCGCTAGGTAACTTCTCTGAAGAGATGAATAGTATTTCAGTCAGCGAAGTTTCAGACCTAGGCATTGTTTCAATGGCCATTCCAAGTGAAACCAGAGATGCACTATCCGACGTGATTAATCAACACTACAGCGTTGCGCTTCCTGCAATAGGAAAACTCACACAATCTCAAACCAGCAATGCACGCTTTCTTGGTCTTCAACAAGATCAGCTGTTTATGTTATTCGACTATGACGGTGATCGCGCCAGTGAAGAAATATCAGCAAAAGTGAATGCCAAGGAGCAATTAGCGTATTTGAGTGATCAATCTGATAGCTGGGTCACCTTACGGATCAGTGGGGATCGCTGCCTCGACGCACTAGAGCGAATTTGCCCGCTAGATATTCACCCAAGCGCATTTCCTGCCGGCTCGGTAGCAAGAACATCAATGGAGCATATGGCAACAATCATTATGCATGAGTCAGAAGGATCGTATTTACTGCTCTCTCTACGATCCTTTGCACACTCATTTTTACATGCAGTAACCACTTCAATTAAGAATATTTCTTAATTCATTTACCTTATTTCTTATTCAGTTTTGGAAGATCAAAATCATGGCAATTCCTAGTCAATCAAAATATGTAATCATCGGTGCTGGCATACATGGCTTAAGTACCGCATATCATTTAGCACTTGAGCTTAAAGCCAAAGGCCAAGGCTCAGGTTCCGACATTATCATCGTCGACAAATCAGGTTTATGCGCTGGCGCAACGGGTATTGCTTGTGGCGTTATCCGTAACAACTACTTCCAACCTGCCATGCGCGAGCTTATGGCGCACAGTGTTAAAGTTTGGGAAAGTGATCCTAAAGCCTATAGCTACCATCCCGTTGGCTATATGCAGATTAGCAGTGAAAGTATGCATCAAGATGTTGCTACTATTTATGAGCAGCAACAAGCAATTGGTTACCAATCTACGTTTGTTGAAGGCACAGACGACTGCACAAAGTATATGAAAAATATCTTTAGTGACTGGCGCGCGCAAGGCATCACTTCAATATTGCATGAGCAACCAGGTGGCTACGCTAACAATACTATCGCGATGGAAGGCCTTGCTCAGAAAGTAAAATCAGAAGGCGTTAGTATTATCAGCGGCGTGACTGTCACTGGCTTTAAACAAGATGCAACAGGCTCGATTCAAGCAGTAGAGACTGACCAAGGTAATATCAATACGGATTACGTCGTTATCGGTGCTGGCCCATGGGCTAAACAGTTCTGGGATATGCTAGAAATGCCGAAAACAATCAGCATCAAGAACCCAGAAACGGGAGAAATGACAACTGATGTTCCGATGTGGGTGTACTGGTCATTACAGGAAGGTACGTTGGGCGTTGATCCAAAGCTTCAAGTCACTAACGACGGTAAACTACCGCCTGTAATCCACGTTGATACTGATGCACCGCTTTATTCTGATGCAGATGGCGCGTTGATTACTGACGAAATGTGGGGCATTTACTACAAGCCTGATTTCCACTTTGGTGGTGTACAAGGTGGCGCAGCGCCGTTCATCGTCGATAAGCCTGCTGATACGGTTGCTGTTGACCCTTATGGCCCCGAATCACCAGAATTTATTGTCGGTGAAGAGTTCACCAATATGTGGGTGTCTGCCTTGGCACATTGCCAAGAACGCTTCTCAGGAACCATTCCCCTATTCAAACAAGAGCCATCAGGTGGTATCGGTGCGTTTACACCAGACAGCTTCCCTGTTTTCGACAAAGTGCGCGACAACTGTTACATGATCGCTGACTCGAACCACGGCTACAAAATGTTAGGTGTTGGTAAATTGGTAGCAGAAGATATTTGTGGAGAGACATCGGCACTGCTTAAGCCATTCCGCTTCTCTCGTTACGCCGAAGGTAAATTACACCCTGTATCAAATAGCCCATTCCCATGGAGCTAAGCGTCTCATCCCAGTAAGATAACAAAAGGCCACTAGTCGATTATAACTAGTGGCCTGTTTCATGATTTGACTAAAAACGACATGCATAGGTATGGCATCACAAATACTGCAATAGCGTTAATAACGTTTTTATTCGCAACCTCTCGCGTAAGGTAAGGTAAAATCGCTACTATTACATTTAAGTAGCGATACCCATGCACCTGCTAAAAGCCCAACCCGGCGGATTCGTCGATGAAGAAGGCATCATCGACCTAGAACAAACACCAGCCCCCATCGTGGTGCTATCTGCTGCAGACAGCAGCCTAGCAGCACTTGCACAAGCCGTCGAAGCACTCCCCACTGACTTCCCCGAAGTGCGTTTAGCCAACTGGATGCAATTACTCAAACCGGCAGCGTTTGATTTATACCGCGATAAAGTACTGGATAAAGCCCAAGTCATCGTCGTGTCACTATTGGGCGGCAGCAGCTACTGGCAATACGGTGCGGAGATGCTGGAAGAGTGGCTCAAAGCTGCACGCCCAAGTCGCCCCAGACACCTCATTGTAGTATCTGGCGATGACAGCGTTGATCCCGAACTCGATGCACTCAGCTCTTTAGAATCAGAAGGTGTACACCGTATTTGGCGGTATTTACGTGAAGGTGGATTTGCCAATAGCCAGCAGCTGTTTCGGTACTTAGGCGCGGAATGTTTAGGGCATGATGCGATTTGGCAAGAGCCACAATCATTACCCCGCTGCATGCTGTATCTACCTAATTCAAAATACGCACAAGCCAGCTTCAGTGAATGGCAAACCCGTTGGGGAAATGATGCCACAAACGTCTGCGTCGTGCTCTTCTACCGCAGCCACCTACAAAGCGGCAATACCCGCATGTTCGACCAACTCATCGAACGCCTCGAAGCCCACGGCTTACACCCACTCCCCATCGCCGTCGCGTCACTCAAAGACCCGGAATCTATCACGCTGGTCAATGCACTCATCGAACAGGCCGATGCCAAGCTGATCCTCAACACCACCGGCTTCGCCAGCAACACCGTCGCCAGCCCCGACCTTAGCGCCGAGCCAACCCACTTCCAGTCACCCTTCGCCCGCAACATACCGGTACTGCAGCTCATCTTATCCGGCAGCACGCAAGACGACTGGGAAAGCTACACCCAAGGCCTGCGCAGCCGCGACATTGCCATGCAAGTCGTGTTACCCGAAATGGATGGCCGCATCATCACGCGCGCCATTAGCTTTAAAGCCGAAAGCCGCTGGAGCGAACGCGCACAAATCTCCGTGATCAGCTACCAACTGCACCGTGAACGTGCCGACTTTATCGCCCAGCTCTCTCGCAATTACCTGCGTCTCACGCTCAAACCCAATCCACAAAAACGCATCGCGCTGATCCTCGCCAACTATCCCACCAAAGACGGACGAATCGGCAATGGTGTGGGCTTAGACACACCCGCCTCCACCATCAACCTATTGCAAGCGATGCAGCAAGCAGACTACCCCGTCGCCAATATTCCCGACGATGGCACCGCGCTCATCAATGAATTACTCGGCGCAGTCACCAATAATCCCAACACACTGCACACGCTCCCGTGCTGGCAAAGTTTGGCGGTAGAGGAGTATATGCAGCACTTCCAGCAACTACCCGAAGCCAATCAAAAGGCCGTGTGGGAACGCTGGGGGCCACCGGAAAATGACCCCAAACACCGCCAAGGTCGCATTATGCTGGCGGGCATTCGCTTAGACGAAACCTTCATCGGCATTCAACCGGCGCGTGGCTTTAATATGGACTTACAAGCCAATTACCACGACCCTGATTTGGTGCCACCGCACAGCTACCTCGCCTACTACTTCTGGCTGCGACACACCTACCAAGTCGATGCCATTATTCACGTCGGCAAACACGGCAACCTCGAGTGGCTACCCGGCAAAGGCGTGGCGATGTCAGAACAATGCTGGCCCGACGTTGCGCTAGGGCCAATGCCACACTTCTACCCGTTTATCGTCAATGATCCCGGCGAAGGCGCACAGGCAAAACGTCGCACCCAAGCCGTCATTATCGACCACTTAATGCCACCAATGACCCGCGCTGAAACCTATGGCGAACTCGCCCAACTGGAAGGGCTTGTTGACGAATATTATCAAGCGATGGGAATGGACGTGCGCCGTGAGACGTGGCTGCGCGAGAAGATATTAGAACAAGTTGAAACCACCAATGTGCTGCAAGAGTTACCCGGCGTGGATGGCGATGAAGAAGCAGTCTTAGATGCGCTCGATACTTACCTTTGCGATATTAAAGAAGCCCAAATTCGCCATGGATTACACATACTCGGTGCGCTGCCAGACACTGATAAATTAGCCGATACACTAGTGGCATTGCTGCGATTACCACGCGGTAAATCCGCGCATAGCCAAGGCATTTTACACGCCATCGCTGCCGACTTTGGGATACCTTACGACCCTTCGGAAGACAGCGCAACGAAGTGGACAGACGCTCAGCCAGAGTTACTCAAACAACAAACCGAACGCCCGTGGCGCACCCATGGCGATACCCGCGAACGGCTGGAGCTATTAGCCAAAGTTTGGGTGCAGGACTACGTGCTGGAACGCCCCACGCTGGCAGGTTTATCTCCCGACTTTCCACAAACGGCGGTATTATTCGATTACACGCGTCAGGTGCTGATGCAGGCACTAAACACCAGTGCAGAGCAGGAAATACAAGCGATTATCCACGGACTCGGTGGGCAATTTATCGAACCAGGGCCAAGCGGCGCACCGACCCGTGGACGACTCGACACACTACCCACCGGACGCAATTTTTTCTCGGTCGATAACCGCTCCATTCCCTCACCGGCGGCATGGGCCATCGGCCAACTATCCGCGCAAGCACTCATCGAACGCCACTTGCAGGAACACGGCGACTACCCGCGCCAACTCGGCCTCTCGGTGTGGGGAACCGCCACCATGCGCACCGGCGGCGACGACATCGCGCAAGCCTTCGCACTCATGGGCATCAAACCCGTTTGGGCAGAAGGCTCACACCGCGTCATCGACTTTGAAATCCTCTCCAACCAACTATTAGGGCGACCGCGCGTTGACGTAACCTTACGGGTCTCCGGCTTCTTCCGTGATGCCTTTCCCAATGTGATGAAACTCTACGATGCCGCGATTCAGGCACTCGCCAACTACGACGAAATGCTGGAAATCAACACCATTCGCGCCCATATCGAACAACAAACCAACATGCTAATCGCTGACGGAATGAGCGCCGATGATGCCAGCTGCCAAGCCAGCTACCGTGTATTTGGCAGCAAACCCGGAGCCTATGGCGCGGGACTGCAAGGCTTGATCGACGAACGCTGCTGGGAAACCCGCGACGACTTAGCCGAAGCCTACCTCAACTGGGGCGGCTACGCTTACGGCAATACGGCAGGCGATGGCGTGGAAGCGCGCGATGCCTTTGCCAATCGACTCGGACAGCTTGAAGCGGTGGTGCAAAACCAAGACAACCGCGAACATGACTTACTGGACTCGGACGACTACTACCAGTTCCAAGGCGGCATGACCAATGCAGTGACTAGCCTCAGCGGACACGCGCCAGCGGTGTATCACAACGACCACTCTGACCCTGAACGACCGAAAGTACGCACGCTAAAAGAAGAACTGAATCGAGTGATTCGTTCGCGACTGCTTAATCCAAAGTGGATCGAAGGGATGCGTGAGCATGGGTATAAAGGCGCGTTTGAAATGGCGGCTAGTGTGGATTATCTGTTTGCTTATGATGCGACGACTAACTTGATTGCGGATTATCAGTACGAGGCGGTGAGTGACGCGCTGGTGTTTGATGAGGAGAATCGGGCGTTTTTGGAGGAGCATAATCCTGCGGCGTTGGAGGAGATGGCGGAGCGGTTGTTGGAGGCGGCGCAGCGGGGGTTGTGGGGGGAGTCTGGGGAGCACCAAGGACGACTACAGGAAATACTTCTGGAAATTGACGGGAAATGTGAAGGATAGGCTACCAACCCGCCGCTTTGTCACGTGAAATGTCTTGATAAATCCACTCATGACTAAAACGGAGCAATCGACTAAATGATTGATAGCACTGATCTGCTCAGGACTCCATTCACTATTTGAGGCATTGCCGAATAAATAACAAAGTAATCTCATTCACTCTGTACTTGTTTGCTTTGTTCGATGCTTCAGTGCGAGTTGGTGCGTGTTGTTTGGGCGATATTCGCGCTCAACCTTAATCCAAGAAATCAAAGTTTAAAAGAGAATCCTTGTCTACCTTAAAAACCTCCCTAACTAAACCATCAGCTTCAACCCAACTCAGAGTCTTTCGTTCCGAAAATAAAGATTCATAAGATCCATATTGAAAAGAATCCTTACCGTGAAAAAACGGTCTAATATATTTGATACTTAGTTTTTTTCCACTGTATTCACACTTGATACTAGCATCCATCTTGAAACTATTTTTTGGTAAGATAGCTTTTAGCGTTTTGATTTCTGTATCACCTTCATTAAAAACAAGGTTGAAAACCTTCTGATCATAGTCAATAGATTCAAACCGGATTTTCTTCTTTAAAATATTTTCAAAAACCATAATATCCAATGATCCATAGTTCGTATCACTAAAATTATCTATTCCGTAAATACACTTTATCTCGCCATTACGTTTGTAAATCACATCAGCGATAGCCTTGCTATCAAAATAAAGGGCACTCCTTGCCACACTACCTTTTTTATAAAACGAATTCAAAATTGAGAATCCCATCTTCCTATCAATGATAGTCCTTATTTTCCCATCAGAATCTCTAATCGTTTCACCAAAACATAATGATGAAAAAGGCTGGATTAATACAATTAGAACAATCATTATTTTTTTCATGCAAGCAATCCTGGAATTATATAAACTAGATAAATTTATCAGTGTAAATCTATAATAATTACAATACGTAGACAACCGCTTTATCCATCTCCTTATACACAAATCAGCCGCCCACCAAATCACTGGCCACCTGAATCGAATAAATACCATCAAGCACCCGTGAATAGCCAATCCAGATACTCTTAGCGCCTAGCTCACCATCCCCTTTTCTGCCTGGAAAGCCGCCTAGCATGGCCAGGTTTCTGACCACTTGATTGAGCGTGGGTATGCCATCCGGTAAGGCTTTTTTGCCCAGCCTGAATGAAAGCGTCCATTCCAGTGGGTCAAACACCAGATCAGCAGGTAAGTCAGGACAAGTGCGTCCCAAACGCATCAGAAACATAATGCGCCAAGCGACGATAATGTACAATGCAAACGCTTTTTCAAGGCGCTCTTTGGTATCGAGTTGCAGTTTTTCGACACGACAGCCCACTTTGAGTACATCAAAAAACAGTTCGATTTCCCAACGCGCACGATACCAGTCAATCAGTCCACTGGCCTGTGCTGCCGTCCTCACACACCGGTTGGTTATCAGTCGCCAACTGAGTGGGGACTGGCCCGCTGGTAACTGTTCACGCGCAATATCAATGACTTACAAAGCAATAGCTTAGCAAACGTTTCACTATTGACTAATAACCACGCTATTTATAGACCCTTCTAAGTCAGTAGTTTAGCTAACTTATTGATTCTACGCGTGAACACTTACCTCGAAGCCGTGGTGCAAAACCAAGACAACCGCGAACATGACTTGCTGGACTCGGACGACTATTACCAGTTCCAAGGCGGCATGACCAATGCGGTGACTAGCCTCAGCGGACAAGCGCCAGCGGTGTATCACAACGACCACTCTGGCCCTGAACGACCGAAAGTGCGCACGCTAAAGGAAGAGCTGAATCGGGTGATTCGCTCGCGACTGCTTAACCCTAAGTGGATCGAGGGGATGCGGGAACATGGCTATAAAGGCGCGTTTGAAATGGCGGCGAGCGTGGATTATCTGTTTGCTTATGATGCGATGACTAACTTGATTGCGGATTATCAGTACGAGGCGGTGAGTGATGCGCTGGTGTTTGATGAGGAGAATCGGGCGTTTTTGGAGGAGCATAATCCGGCGGCTTTGGAGGAGATGGCGGAGCGGTTGCTGGAGACCGTGCAGCAGGGTTGTGAGAGGGGCCTCAAGAGAATGAAGAAAGACCGCGAATTCAATTCACAAGTGCAACACTGCCCTTTGAAGCCTGCCGCAGTGCTTTAAACACCACTTCAGGCTGCCTGAAGCCTAGGCATTTTCTGGGCCTCGCATTTAGTTTCCTTTCAAT